>Ga0070730_10000246_pt1 | contig 68188 bp, 65 predicted proteins | sample Coa_R1_3_FD_66447 | JGI IMG/M metagenome (GOLD analysis project Ga0070730, IMG submission 66447) | Surface soil microbial communities from Centralia Pennsylvania, which are recovering from an underground coalmine fire - Coalmine... | ecosystem: Environmental > Terrestrial > Soil > Unclassified ... | reverse complement strand
GCCGGCGCGCTCGACCTGCATGTGGCGAAGCAGTCGCAGAGCTCGGTCAGGAGCACGCTCGGCACCCGGCTCACCGCCGACCTGCCGCTGGGATCGAGCCTGGTCACCACCGACCTGTCGGTCGGCTGGGCGCATGAGTTCGCGCCCACCACCCGCAACACCACGGCCGCCTTCGTCGGCGCGCCGGCGGCGGGCTTCCAGGTCGCGGGCGCCAAGGTACCGGGCGATTCGGCCCTGATCGGGGTCGGCCTCGCCACGGCAATGTTCGCCAATACCTCGGTCTACCTGCGCTACGACGGCGATCTCGACGGCAGCAGCAGCAGCCACGCCATCACCGCGGGCTTCCGCTTCAGCTGGTGAAACTGAGGTCTGGGGGCCATGCCAGCATCACGGCATGGCCCCCCGGAGACTGGGATAGGGATTTCCGCCTAGGGCTTGGGCGGATCGAACTCCTGGTCGGGGAAGGCGGCCGCGTCGGGCACCTTGATGACGGCCATGGCATGGTCGGCGCTTTGGTGGCAGCTGTTGCAGCCATCGGTCAGCTCGCCATAGGCCTGGGCGAACTGCGCATCGTCCTTCGCCTTGATCGCGGCGGCCAGATCGTCGAACGGCAGCTTGGTGAAGGCGTCCAGCATGTCGGTCATCCGCGTTCCCTTATAGTCGGGGATCGCGACGGCCATGCGATTGAACGCGCCCTGCAGGTTATGGCGCTCATATTCGGCAAGGGCCCAGTTCCGGGCCTTGCCCGCCAGCCAAAGCTTGATGTGGCGGGGCTGGATGACTGCATTCATGAGATCGCTCGTGACCAGCCGGTAGTCCGGCGGCGTCGCGCCTGGCGTCGCCGCCGGGGCGCTCGCTATGCCGGCGTAGCCGACGAGCGACGCCAATGCGGCGCACCCGGTCGCGGCGCTCAAGAGGGCGAGGCGTTTCGTCATGTCCGATCCTTCTTTGAGATGAGCGATAGGTCCGCCGGCAGCCGCCGGCGGGATCAGCCGTTGGCCGGCAGCGTGGTCGCCGCCGCGTCGGAGGGCAGATCGCTTGCCTGCCAGCCGCCGCCGAGCCCGCGGATCAGGCCGACGTCTGCGGTGAGGCGGCGCGTCTGCAGGTCGATCAGGGTCTGTTGCGCCTGCAGCAACGCCGTCTGGGCCGTCACGACTTCCAGGTAGCTGGCCACCCCCTCCTTGTAGAGGTTGAGCGCCACGTCGAGCGTATGCTGGGCCGCCGTGACGCCGGCGGCCTCGTCGCTGCTTTCCTGGCCCAGCCAATGCAGGAGCGCCAGATTGTCCTCGACCTCCTGGAAGGCGGCGAGCACGGTCGAGCGATAGTCGGCACCCGCCTCCCGGAACCGGGCATAGGCCATGGCCTCCTCGGCATCGAGCTTGCCGCCGGTGAACAGCGGCAGGGTGACATCGGGACCGAGCGACCAGAAGCTGTTGGGCAGGCTCAGCAGATTGAGGCCGCTGCTCTGGAAGCCGGCGAGCAGGTTGAGCGAGACCGACGGATAGAAGGCGGCGCGGGCGACGCCGATCTCGCTGTTCGCGGCCGCGACGGAACGCTCGGCCGCGGCGACATCCGGGCGCCGCTGCAGCAAGGTCGACGGGACGCTCGCCGGCACGTCCGGCAGCGTGAAGGGCGGCACCTCGGTCGGAATCGAGAAGCTGCCGGCCGGCTGACCGGTCAGCGTCGCGATGGCATGCTCCATGAGCGCGCGCTTCGAGGAAATGTCGGAGAGCTGGGCCTTCGCCGTATCGAGCTGGGTCTGGGCGCGCGAGACATCCAGGCTCGAGACGATCTTGCCGTGGAACAGCGTCTGGGTCAGGTCCAGCGCCTTCTGATAGGCGCCGACCGTGTCCGTGAGCAGCTTGGCATCGGCGTCGAGCCCGCGCAGGCTCAGATAGTCAGTGGCCAGCTCCGACTGCAGGCTGAGCCGCATCGTCGCCAGGTCGGCGGCGCTTGCCTGCGCCAGCTCCGTGCCGGCCTTGGCCTCGTTCCTGAGCTTGCCCCAGAAGTCGATCTCGTAGCCGACGGAGGCGGCAGCCTGGTTCGCGCCGTAGAAGTTCGGCTGGGTCGCCCCGCGCAGCGGACGGGTCTTCGATTGCCGGTTGGCCGAGAGGCTGGCGCCCAGGCTCACCTGAGGATCGAGGCCGGCCGCGGCCTCGACCGCGAAGGCGCGCGCCTGGTCGTAGCGGGCGACCGTCGCCGCCAGATCCGGATTGTCGGCGTCGATCCGCGGCTCCAGGCGATCCAAGGTCGGATCGCCGAACCGTTCCCACCAGGCGCCGCGGGGCACATCGTCGGACGGCGCCGCGGGCTGCCAGGGGCCGGCCTCCTTGTAGGCGGCCGGCACGTCGACGAGCGGCGGATGATAGTCCGGCGCGAGATTGCAGGCGCTGAGGGCGATCGCCAGGCAGAAGACCGGCAGGAGGCGGCGGGGCATGGGCTCAGTCCGCTTTCCGGGCGGCGGTTCCGGTCGGGCCCGCCGCCGCGGCGAGATGCACGGGGTCGCCGGTCTGCAGCGTCTCGGCCGGGCTGTCGATGACCCGGTCGGCGGCGCCGAGGCCGCTCGTCACCTCGACCGTATCGCCGAAATCCCGGCCGAGCTTGATCGGGGTCAGCACCGCCTTGTCGCCGGGCCCGAGGACGGCGACCTCGATGCCCTGGCTGTCGGGGACCAGCGCCGTCGCCGGCAGGCGCAGGAGATCGGGATCGCCCGGAACCTGGAAATGCACGTTGCAATAGGTGCCGGCCGAGAGCATGCCGTTCGGATTCTCCGCCTGCAGCTCGACCAGCATGCTGCGCGAACCGGCCTCGACCGCATTCGAGGTCGTGACCAGGGTGGCGTCGAATTGCCGGCCGGGATATTGCGGCAATTCGAACACGGCCTTGAGCCCGGGGCGCAGGCCGGCGGTGAAGGCCTGGGGCACCTGGACATAGATCCGGACCTTGTGCAGGTCCGCGACCTCGAACAACTCCTGCCCCACCCCGCCGCTGCCGGCGTTGATGAGAGCACCGATGTCGGTCTTGCGGGCCGTGACCACGCCGTCGAACGGGGCGACGATGTTCTTGAACGCCTCGAGCGCCTCCAGCCGGCGGACGTTGGCCTGGGCGGCGTCGGCGACCGCCTGCTTCGCCGCCGCATCGCCCGCCTTCTCGTCGACGGCCTGCTGCGCCACCGATTGCGAGGCGACGAGCGCGCGCCAGCGCTTGGCCGTCAGGATCGCAAGCTGTTCGTTGGCCTCGGCACTGGCGAGATCGGCCTTGGCCTGGTCGAACTGCTGATCAAGATCCGGCGTATCGATCGAGGCCAGTACCTGGCCGGCCGTGACATGGGCGCCGATATCCTGGTTCCAGCTCTTCAGATAGCCGCTGACCCGCGCATAGATGGCGGCGCGGTTGTAGGGCTGAATGGTGCCGGGCAGCGACAGGGTGCGGAACGCCTCGCCCTTCTCGACCTTGGCCAGCGTCACGGTCGGGATCGCCTGCTGATCGGTCCAGCGGACGAGCTCCGTCTTGGCGTGGGCGCGCTCGTCCAGGCCGCGGGCGAGAATGCCGCCGGCGACGATGAAGGCCGCCATCGCGAGCAGGCGCAGGCGACGGGAGTTTGGTGGCTTGATGGGCTCCGCGGACATGGGGCGCTCCGGGTGGTTGACGGTGACGCAAATCAGCCGTGGGTGGGTGCCGTGACGGCAGGCGGTGTCGCCTCCGCCGGCTTGCGGTCGCGGGCGTGGACGAGGCTGAACAGGACCGGCACGAACAAGAGCGTGGCGCAGCTCGCGAACAGCAGGCCGCCGATGACGGCCCGGCCGAGCGGCATGTTCTGGCCCGGCTCGATCGCCATGGGCAGCATGCCGATGATCATCGCGAGTGCGGTCATCAGCACCGGCCGGAACCGGGTGCTGCCCGCCTCGAGCGCCGCGGTGACCGCATCGGCGCCGGCGGCGAGGCGTTCGCGCGCAAAGCTGATCACCAGCACGCTGTTCGCGGTCGCGACGCCCATGCACATGATGGCGCCGGTCAGGGCCGGGACGGACAGGGCCGTTCCGGTCGCGAACAGCATCCACACGATGCCGGCCAGCGCGCTCGGCAGCGCCATGATGATGACGAACGGGTCGAGCCACGACTGGAAGTTGATGACGATTAGCAGGTAGATCAGCACGATGGCGAAGCCGAGGCCGATGAAGAGCTGCTGGTAGGCGCTCGTCATCGTCGCGACCTGCCCGCGCAGGACCAGGTCGGCGCCCCGGGGTAATCCGTGGGCGGTATCCTGCATGATCTTGCGGATATCCGCGGCCACGCCGCCCAGATCGCGGCCCTGGGTCGTGGCATAGATGTCGATGGCGGTGCGGACGTCATAGTGCGAGACGACGGCGTCGCTCGCCGTCCGATCGATGGTCGCGAGGCCGCCCAGCAGTTGCGAGGCGGAGCCGGTGCCGGCGGTCAGCGGCATGTCCTCGAGCCCGCTCCGGGTCGCGACGTCGCGCGGCGGCGTCTGGATCGACACGGGATAGGAGACGCCGGTCTTCGGGTTCAGCCAGAAGGTCGGGGCGGTCTGCGTGCTGCCCGACAGCGTGTCGAGCATCGTGGTCGCCGCATCGCGCTCGTTGAGGCCGACCAAGCCGCCCAGCGACCGGTCGAAATTGACGTCGAGGGTCGGCTGCCGGAAGGACTGCTGGATGCGCGCATCGGCGATGCCCGGGACCCGGCGGATCCGTGCCAGCAGTTCGTCGGCATATTTCCGGTTCGCCTCGATATCGTTGCCGACGAGCTGCAGGTCGATCGGGGCGGGCGCGCCGAAATTCAGCACCTGGCTGACGATATCGGCCGGCAGGAAGGCGAAGCTGTTGCCTGGGAACAGCCGCGGCAGCTGCTCGCGCAAGATCTTGACGTACTGATCGGTCGGCGCGTGGTCGGGCTTGAGGCTGACCAGGATGTCGGCATCGCCGACGCCGATCGTGCCGGAATTGTTGTAGGCGGTGTTGATCGGGCTCGCGGTGATGCCGGCATTGACCACGACGCCGTCGATCTCGTCGGGCGGGATGATTTTCTGGATCACCGTGCTCACCTGGTCGGCGAGCTTGGTCGTCTCCTCGATCCGGGTTCCGGTCTGTGCCCGCAGGTGCAGCTTGATCTGGCCGCCGTCGACGCTCGGAAAGAAATCCTCGCCCAGCGAGGGCACCAGCGCCATCGAGAGCAGGCTGAATCCCAGGACGCCCGCGATCAGCTTGCGCCGGTGACCGAGGGCGAGGTGCAGGATGCCCTGATAGGCCAGGCGCACCTGCTCGAAGCGATGTTCGAAGCCCTGCTGGAACCGGACCAGCGGATTGCGGCTCGGGCCGGCCGGCTGATGGGTCTGATGGCGCAGGAGATGATGCGCCATGGTCGGCACCAGCGTGTAGGTGAGCGCGTAGGAGGCGATCAGCGCGAAGGCGACCGCCTCGGCCAGCGGGCGGAACAGATAGCCCGCGACGCCGCCGAGCCCGAACATCGGCAGGAACGCGATGCAGATGCAGAACAGCGAGACGGTCGCCGGGATCATGATCTCGTGGGCGCCGTGCAGGATCGCCGCTTCGATATCGTCGCCCAGTTCCAGATGCCGGTTGACGTTCTCGATCGTCACGGTCGCGTCGTCGACCAGGATGCCGACGGCCAGCGCCAGGCCGCCCAGGGTCATGACGTTGATCGTCTCGCCGAGCAGGGAAAGGGCGGTCAAGGCCGACAGCACGGCGAGCGGGATCGAGACGCAGATGATCAGGGTCGACCGCCAGCTGCCGAGGAACAGCAGGATCATCAGGGCGGTGAGCGCGCCGGCGATCAGGCCTTCGCGCACCACGCTCGATACGGCGCTGGTCACATAGGTGGACTGGTCGCCGACGGCGGTCAGATGCAGGCTCGATGGCAGGCTCTCGGCGACGTGAGGCAGCAGGTTCTTGATGCCGGAGATGATGTCCAGGGTCGAGGCCGAGCCCGACTTCACGACACCCAGCAGCACGGCGCTCTTGCCGTTGACATGCACGACGCTGGTCTGCGGCGGGCTGCCGTCATGCACGAAGGCGACGTCGCGCATGTAGATGACGGTGCCATTGACCGTCTTGACCGGCAGATCGTTGAAGGCCTCGATCGCTTTCGGGGAATCGTTGAGGTTCACCGTGTATTCGAATTTCCCGACCTTTTGGGTCCCGACCGGGGTGATCAGGTTCTGCAGCGCGAGCGCGTTGACCACATCGTTGGCGGAGATCCCGTAGCTGTGCAGGGCCTGCTGATTGAGGTCGGCCTGCACCTGGCGCACCTTGCCGCCATAGGGCAGGGGAATCGCGGCACCCGGGATCGAGGTCAATTGCGGGCGAATGAAGCTCGTGCCGTAATCGTAGAGCTTGGTCTCCGACAAGGTTTCGCTCGACAGCGCCAGCTGCAGCACCGGCACGCTCGAGGCGTTGAAGCTCAGGATCAGCGGCGGAGTGATGCCGGGCGGCATCTGCTTCAAGACCGTCTGCGACATGGCCGCGACCTGGGCCTGGGCCGCGTTGATGTTCACGGTCGGCTGGAAGAAGATCTTGATCACGCCGTAGTTGGGGATCGACTGGGACTCGATGTGCTCGATGTTGTTGACGCTGCCGGTCAGCGCCCGCTCGTAGAACGCGACGATGCGCCCGGCCATGTCGTCCGGCGGCAGGCCGGTGTAGGAAAAGACGACGCTGATCACCGGAATATTGATGTCCGGAAAGATGTCGGTCGGCGTGCGCAGCGCCGACACCGTGCCGAAAATCAAGATCAGCACCGCCATGACGACGAAGGTATAGGGGCGCCGCAACGCGGTCTTGACGATGCCGATCATGGTCGATTCCTCAACATGAACGCGATCCCCGGGCACGCTTATCGGGGGAAGGGCTTGTCGGCATAAGTGGATGAGTCGGCACTCTGCAGGGGATGGACGTCGCTGCAGGCCGTCAACGACGCCGCAACCACGATCATGCCGAGCAGTACCGCAAGATAATGCGTCATGAGTTTCATTGTCGGTCTCCTCCGTCCGTGTATTTCGGAACAGGTGTTGTCTCATCGAACGAATGTTCAAATAGTTTCCGAATGAACGGCGGACAATAGCTGTTTTATAAAATGAATTTTACGATCAACCCGAAGATCATGTTCGGTCTCTTCGAAATCAATATTATAAAATCTATTTTAATATCCTCGGTCACTTGAATATGGGAGCGTGCGGGTGCGAGGGTGCGTAGGGCACGACAGATTCGTCGCGAACCTCGGCGTCCTTGTGCGAGGTTCCGCCATTGGGATGTGCCGCGATGTTGTCCCTCTCAGACGCAGCTTCTAAGCTGGTTGGATCGACGCCCGTCCCGGGAACGGCTGGAGAAACATGCGCGATGGCCGCAGCCGAGCATCCTGAGCCAAGTCGGGGTTCGCGCCCGATCATCCTCGTCGTCGAGGATGATCCGGATATGGCGGGCGAGATCGTGACCGACCTCGCGGCGCGCGGTTACGAGGTCCGGCTTGCGGCCACGGGGCAGGACGGGCTGGCCGCGATGCGGACGGATCGGTCGATCCGGCTGCTGATCGCCGACCGGATGTTGCCGCTGCTCGATGGTCTGTCGATGATCGAGATCCTGCGGAACGAGGGCCTGGCGACGCCGGTGCTGGTCTTGAGCGCGCTGGCGTCGGTCGACGAGCGCGTTCGGGGCCTCAAGGCCGGTGGCGACGATTATCTGACGAAGCCGTTCGCGCTCACCGAGCTTGCGGCCAGGGTCGAGGCGTTGCTGCGCCGGCCCTCCGACACGCGTGCCACGATCCTGCGCGTCGGCTCCTTGGAAATGGACCTGATCGATCGGACGGTTCGACGCGCGGGCCGGGAGGTCGAGCTTTTGCCGCGAGAATTCAAGCTGCTCGAATATATGATGCGGCGTCCCGGCCAGACGATCACGCGGGCGATGCTGCTCGAGGATGTCTGGCACTATCGGTTCGTGCCGCAGACGAACGTCGTCGATGTGCATATGGGCAAGCTGCGGCACAAACTGGACGGTGATGGCGAGCCGCCGATGATCGAGAGCGTCCGCGGCAACGGGTTCGTGCTTCGTGCCGCGGATTGAACTCCTGCGCACGGCGCCGTTCCGGCTGACGGTCACCTTTGCCGTCGTGCTCATCGTCTACACGCTTATCATCTGCGGCTTTCTCTATTGGCGGGTCGCGCGCGTCGAGACCAACCGCATCCGCGCCGAGATCGGGCTCGAGGTCGAACAGGCGGCGAAAGTGCCGACCGCCGACCTGCTCGGCGGCATCGCGCTGCGTCTCGTCTCCGACCTGCACAGGGCAAGCTATGCCGCGCTGTTCGATCCGGCCGGCAAGGCGGTCGGCGGCAACCTGATCGCGCTCCCGCCTGGTCTCCCGGTCGACGGACAGGCCCATATCATCGAGGTGCGGCCGACCGATCGCGGCTCGCCCGCGGCGCGGCAGGGAATGCTGGCGGCGCAGATGCGGCCCGACGGCAGCATTGTCGTCATCGGACGCGACATGGAGGAGATCGGGGCCTTGGAGCGGGTCGTCCGGCGCGCCTTGGCGCTGGGGGGCGTGCCGATCGTTCTCCTCGCCCTGGGCTTCGGTTCGCTGATCAGCTTCCGGGCGCTTCGGCGCGTGCGGACGATCCAGCAGACCATCGGCCGCATCATGCGGGGCAATCTGCATGAACGCCTGCCGACCCATGGCACGACGGACGATCTCGACAGCCTCGCCGCCCGGGTCAACCTGATGCTCGACCAGATCGTCCATCTGCTCGATGAGGTGAAGAGCGTCGGCGACAATATCGCGCATGATCTGCGCACGCCGCTTTCCGTGGTCCAGGCCAAGCTCGAACGCGGCCTCGCCTCGGCGGATCCTGCAGCGTTGCGCAGGACGATCGAGGCGGCGCTCGGCGACCTGGACAAGGCGTTCACCCTCATCACGGCGCTGCTGCGCATCGCAGAGATCGAGAGCAGCCGGCGCCGCACGGGCTTCGCCGTCGTCGACCTTAGCACGGTGGTCGCCGAGGCGTTCGACCTCTACGAACCGGTGGCGGATGCCGCATCTATCGCCTTCAGCGCGGTGCAGGAGCGGCCGCTCCAGGTGTCCGGCGACCGCGACCTGCTGATGGAGGCGGTCGCGAATCTCGTCGACAATGCGATCAAGTTCACGCCGGCCGGCGGCGCGGTCCGTCTCGCGCTGCTGTCCGAAGACGGCGTGCCGGTGATCCGGGTGGCAGACACCGGCCCCGGGGTGCCGGCGGCCGAGCGCGAAGCGATCGTGAAGCGCTTCTATCGGGCCGACAAAAGCCGCCACATCCGAGGGCACGGGCTCGGGCTCAGCCTCGTCTCGGCCATCGTCAATCTTCACGGCTTCCGGCTGCGGATCGGCGATAACGCGCCAGGCGCAACTTTCGACCTGGTCTGCGACAATGGCGATCCCGACGCCAGACCGGCAGGCTAGGCGCCCCTAGGGGCATCAACGGCCTGCGAGCCAAAACAAGCCTGATTGGCCCGGGCCGGAGGACAGGATCATGCTGTCGCTCGGCCGAACGCATGCCTTGCCAAGAGGCCGAGAATGGTCAGCTTCTTCGGCTGCTCGGCGAGCGTCACGCGGCGGGGCAGCGTGTAGAGGTGTCGGATCAGGTTATCCTTGAGCCCGCCGGGCAGGTCTTCGAAGACGACGCCGAGCGCGTGATCGTCCGCCCGCATGACGCGCCCGGTCAGCCGGCCGATCTCGGGCATATCGAGGGTGACGCGCGCGCCCACCCGCGCGGGCGGGGCGCCGGGAAAGACGAGCCGCGCGCCGGTGAGCGACGCGTCGGCGATCACGCAGGGTAACCACGAATCCCCCGCCGCGCAGCGCGCCGGCGCGTCGAGCGAGAAGCGCTCCTCGCTGCGATCGCGCCGCCCCTCGCAGGCGATCATCGCGGCCAAGCCCAGGATCGTGCAGTTGATCGTCGCCCAGACGGCGGACAGCGGCAAGGTGCTCCGGTCCGCCGCAGTGTGCCAATCGTCGAGACCGTTCCATGCCATGGCGGCGATGGTCGCGATTAGCAGCCCGAGGCAGATCCAGAGGACCGTGCGATCGGCGCGTTCGCCCCTGGCGGAAGCACCTTTGGGCGTGACCCGGAAGGGTAGTCCAAACGGCTTGGCGAGACTCAGCAGCGTCGCGGGGGCCACCCGGATGGCGAGAAACAGCTGCGCGGCGTCGGTCAGGAGCGGGCAATAGCTGTCGCGGGCGAGCCACCAGATGAGGCCGACCCCGGTGATCATGGCAGGGCCGAGATGGGCGATGAACCTCTCGGAATCGGTGACCACAAGGGGGGTAGTGCCGGTCATCAGATAGAGGAGTGGCAGCGCGATGAAGAGCAGGCGCACGGGCACCTGGAGTATCCAGTAGCCCGGCAGCGACAGAAGCCGATAGAGGAAGGGCAGGTTGGGGCCAAAGATGCCGTTTTTGAGGAACAGCATCTGGACGTGGCCGCGCGCCCAGCGGCTACGCTGCACGAAGAACGCGCTGGTCGATTCCGGCGCCAGGCCGATGCAGAGCGCCTCGTTGAGATAGATCGTCTCGAAGCCGTGACGCTTGAGCACCATCGAGGTCAGCATGTCCTCGCAGATCGAGCCGACCGCCATGCCCGATATCGCCTCGAAGGCGGTGCGCCGCATCAGGCAGCCGGTGCCGCAGCTGAAGGCGGCGCCCCAGGCGTCCCGGCTCGGCATGACCAGGTCGAAGAACAGGCGCTGGTCGTCCGACCATCGGCCGCCCAGGCCGAGATTCGTCTGGATATGGTCCTTGTTGAAGAAATGCTGCGGCGTCTGGAGGCAGGCGACGCGCGGCTCGTCGAAGAAGCCGACCGTGCGCCACAGGAAGTTGCGGCGAGGCACGAAATCGGCATCGAGCACGGCGATGAGGTCGCCGTTTGTCCGGGGCAGTGCCGCGTTGATGTTGCCGGCCTTGGCATGCTCGTTGTCGGGACGCGTGAGATAGCGCGCGCCCTTGGCTGCGCACAGCGCGGCGAGCCAGGGCCGCCTGCCATCGTCGAGCACCCAGACCGTGAAGTTCGGGTAGTCGAGCGCCAGCGCGCCGACGATACTGCGCTCCAGCACCGAATGCTCTTCGTCGTAGGTCGGGATGAAGACATCGACGGACGGGAGGTGATCGAGCGGCCGGCCGCGCATCCGAGCCTCATATCGGTCGGCCTCGGCGCTGCGGTCGATGGTGCGCGACAGCGCGACTTGGCCCAGCATGTTGTCGAGCATCACGAGCAGCTCGAGGCTAAAACACCCGAGGATCCACAGGCCCTGGCCGGTCGAAAAGTCGGCCGGATAGACCGTCTCCGTCCAACGCCACCAGAGATAGCGGCTACCGGCCGCGATCGCGATCATCGCGAATATCGTGCGTCCCCGGTTGGAGCCGCGCGGGAACAGCGCGCAGATTGCGATGACGGCGCCCAGGGCCAGGAGATTGGGGCTGAGCGCCTCACTGGGCATGGCTGGCCGAGTTGCCGAGATTGGCGAAGCGCACCTCGACCTTGCGACCGACGTTGCAGTAATTCCCCGAGGCCATCGCCTGGGCGTCGTCCAGGCGGATGATGGCGAGCACCTGACGTCCCCCGAGTTTGGGCAGCGGAGCCGCGAAGCGTTCCTCGCGGTCGGCGGATTCCACCGCGCGGACATCGACGACAGTGCCGGCATATGCCACATCCGAGCCGATCACCCGGACGGTCGCCGGCTCGCCGTGACGGAGATCGTCGAAGCGGCGGCCGCTGAAGGTGGCCGTCACGAACAGGCTCGAGCAATCGATCAAGGTCAGAAGCTCGGTCTCGCGTCCGACGGCGCTGCTGGCGACGACATGCGGGCGCCAGACCACACCCGCCGTCGGCGCGCGCAGTTCGACGCTCGACAGCCGGCTGGTGCGCTCGGTTTCCGTGGCGATTTGCTGATCGAATTGCGCGAGATGCGCGGCGAGCGCCGCCGCCTGGGCAGCGACCTCGGCCTGGCGCACGCGCAGCTCGTCGGCGCGCTGCTGGGAATAGGGGACGTCGTTGCGGTCCTGACCGACATAGACGCCGGTTCTGGCCGAGGTCAGTTCCTGGGCTGCGCGTTTGGCCGCCAGCGCCGCGCGCTCGGCTTCGGCGCGCGTGCGCAGCGCCGCCTGCTCGACCTGGTCGAGGACGGCGGCACTGACGACGCCCGCGTTGAGCAACAGGCGCTTGCGATCATACTCATGCTGCGCCGCGGTCGCGGCCGCGCGCAGGCCATCGGCTTCGGCTTGGTTCTCGCGCGCCACGCTTTCCAGGCGCGATACAGTGGCGGCCTGATAGGCCGCGACTTGCTGCTCCAAGCCCTTAAGTTCCTGATCCAGCACATCGCTCAGTCGGCGCAATCCGGCAAGCTCGTTCCTCGCCTTGTCCCGGTCGGACTCGAGCTCGACGAGGCGGCTTCGATCGAGGGCGGGGTTCTCGATGGTCAGCAGCGGCGCGTTCGCAGCGACCACGGTCCCTTCGGTCGGCGGCGCCGTCGCGACGCGTCCCTCGATGGGAGCGGAGATTGTGACGATCCGCGCGTTCACGATGGCGTCCGAGGAGGCGGTATAGAGGATCTCCGGCGCATAGATCGAGGCCCCGGCCAGCAGCAGCGCGATGCCGAGACCGATCCGCAGATGCCGACCGGTGAGCGAAGGCCACCGGATGCCGAGGAGGCCCGGCGCCGCCGCCGGGGAAGGCTCGGGCTGACGTGCGTTCAGGGTAGGTCCAAGCCCGATCGTTGCACCCGAATGGGGGGAGCCTGCGGCTTCCACAGGGCACATGGCCTCTTCCGCCCTGGTCGGCGGCAGCAAGATCGTCGGAACGCCCAGCATGATATCTCGCCTCTGCTAACGGGGCGGCGGCGCTAGATCCGGTGATCGTTGCGTCGACCTCACCTGCGTATTGATGCCGATCATGGGTCTGCCGATCGCCTGATCGGTTTCCCGCTTCCACGGGTTTCCTTATGCGGCGCTTGGCTTCACGGCGGATTAACGATGGGTCGGCGACCTGCGCCATTCGTTCGCGTCGGCGCGGGCGAATGCGGGTAGGCCGATCAATGAGATCGGCGTGGTGCTCGGCCACCGGCAACTCTCAGCCACGACGCGGCACGCCCATCACGCGCCCCAGCGGCTGGTCGAGACGGCATGCCGGTGATCCGGGTGGCGGACACCGGTCCCGGGGTGCCGGCGGCCGAACGCGAAGCGATCGTGAAGCGCTTCTATCGGGCCGACAAAAGCCGCCACATCCGCGGCCACGGTCTCGGGCTCAGCCTCGTCTCCGCCATCGTCAATCTTCACGGCTTCCGGCTGCGGATCGGCGACAACGCGCCAGGCGCAACGTTCGACCTGGTCTGCGACAATGGCGATCCCGACGTCAGGCCGGCAGGCTGGAGCGGCGCCGTTTTTGTGGAAGGCGTCCTTGCGCGGGTCGCTATACGACGGCTCTCGCCGTGAGCGGGGGTTGGGAGATGAGGTTGGCCAGCAGCGAGAGGGCGCTCTCGAGCGTGGCGCGGTCTGGGGCCAGGCCCAACGAGACGCGCACGGCCTCGGCCGGCAGCGATGCGATCGAGAATGCCGAACCGGGCATGATGGCGACGCCGGAGCGATCCGCATGGGCCGTGAAATCGGCGGCTTGCCAATGCGGCGGCAGCTTCAGCCACAGATGGTGGCCATGGGGGTCGGCAGCGAACCTGTTGCCGCCGAGGATGGCGGTTGCGAGCTGCTGACGCGCGGCGTTTTCGTCCCGAATCGCCGCCGTGACCTGATCCAAGGTACCGTCGTTGATCCATCGTGACGCCAGTGCCGCCATCAAGGGCGGGGCCATGAGCGTCGTCGCCCTGAGGACGCCGGCGAGCTTCAGGGCCTGGGTATAGCTGGGGGCGACCACATAGGCGACGCGCAGGGCCGGCGTTGCGCACTTGGAAAGTGTCGCGATGTGCCAGGTGATGTCGCCGGCCAAGGTGGCGAGCGCCGGGATCGCGTCGGTGCGGAGCGGCGTGTACGGGTCGTCCTCGATGATGAAGACATTGTGGCGGCGCGCGATCGCGGCCAGCCGGCGGCGCCGGTCCTCGGAAAGGGTTGCCGTCGTCGGATTGTCGATCGAGGGGATGACGTAGAGCGCCTTGGGCGCCGCGGTTCGGCACACTTCCTCGAACGCATCGGGCAGGATGCCGCCCTCGTCCATGGCGACCGGGGCGAGTGTCAGGCCCCTCTGGATCGCGACGGCCTTGATGCCGGGATAGGTCATAGCACCAGCCGCGATCGTGTCGCCCGGGCGCAGCTGGGATTCGCAGATGGCGAAGAGGGCCGCCTGCGCGCCGCCGGCGACGAGGATGCGGTTGGCCGGGATCGCCTCGATCCGTTGGCCGAGCCAGACGGCGGCGGCAAACCGGTCGGGCTCGCTGCCGGCGCTCTCCTGATAATGCAGGTGCAGCATGCCGCGCGGGCTCGACAGCAGGGCGGCCACGGCCCGCGGGATCGCCTTCTGCAGGTCGGCGGCCGCCGGCTGCGGCGGGATGTTCATGCTGAGGTCGATGAGCGGCGTACCGTCGCTGCGGCTATAGGCGCGATCGGCGTCGGCGCCTGCCTTGACGAAGCTGCCGCGTCCAGCCTGGGCTTCGACAAGGCCGCGCCGCTGCGCTTCGTGGAAGGCCCGCGTGACGGTCGTCAAATCGACGCCGAGCGCTTCCGCGATGGCGCGCTGCGGCGGCAGGCGGTCGCCCCGCTGGACCCGGCCCGAGCGAATGTCGGCTTCGAGAGCCTCGACGATGCCCAGGTACTTCATCCGGGCACTCTCTACGGCCCGGGGGCGCCAGGGAGGCATCAGTATCTATCCGTATGGATTATATCCTTACAATCGAGATACCATGTCCGGCTGAGCCGGGGAAGTCCCCGGCCGACCGGCTAGTCCTTCGACATCGCGCGCTCGAGCGTCATCTGCGTCGGCATCATGTTGACGTTGGCGTTGTGCATGACCCACAGCGAGCCGGAGACGATCGTCGCGATCAGCAGGGTGCTGAGCAGGAAGATCACCGTGTTGTTCCGCTGCTCCGGGGCGGCGCCCAGGTGCAGGAAGAACACGAGCTGCACCAGCAACTGCACGACGGCCAGGATCGTGATCGTGCCGAGGGCCATGTCGTGCGGCACGAGCCCGCTCATCAGCGTGCCGAACGACAGGGCGGTGAGCACGAGCGAGAGGCCGAAGCCGACAACGTAGGACTTCACGCTGCCATGAGACGCATCGTGGGCGGCGTGAGCGGCGACGGAGCTTCCGGACATCACAGCACCCCCCGCAGATAGACGAAGGTAAAGACGCAGATCCAGATCAGATCAAGGAAATGCCAGAACAGGCTGAGGCACGCGACGCGGCGGCGGACCACGTCGTCGAGGCCGAAGCGGATGGCCTGGTGCATCATGACGGCGAGCCAGCCCAGGCCCGCGGTGACATGCAGGCCGTGCGTGCCGACCAGGGTGAAATAGGCCGACAGGAAGGCGCTGCGGCCGGGGCCGGCGCCCTCGGCGATCAGGTGGGTGAACTCCTGCAGCTCCATGCCGATGAAGCCGGCGCCGAACAGGAAGGTGATCGCCAGCCAGGTGATCATCCTGTCCCGTCCTCCGGCATGCATGCCGAGCGCGGCCATGCCGAAGGTGAAGCTGCTGATCAGCAGCAGCAAGGTTTCGCCGGCGACATAGGGCAGGTCGAACAGCTCGCGCCCGCTCGGGCCGCCGGCGGTGTTCTCGGCCAGCACGCCGAACGTCGCGAACAGGCACGAGAAGATCAGGCAGTCGCTCATCAAATAGATCCAGAAACCGAGAACGGTGTTGGATCCGGCGTCATGAGCGTGGCCGTGCTCGTGCGTGGCGCGAGCGACGGGGATGGAGGTGACGGAGACGTTCATCGGTCACGCAGCCTTTCGTGTCAGCGCATAGCGCGCGCTTTCGATGCGCGCGACCTCGGCGGCCGGAACGTAGTAGTCGACGTCCCGGTCGTAGGATCGGGCGATGAAGGTCGCGATCATGCCGATGAGGCCGATGACCGCGAGCGCCCAGATGTGCCAGATCAGCGCGAAGGACAGGACGAAGCTGAAGGCGGAGATCACGAAGCCGGCGGCCGTGTTCCTCGGCATGTGGATGTCTTCGTAATAGCGCGGCTGCACGCCCGCGCGGCCGGTTTCCTTGTCTTCCCAGTGCTGTTCCAGCGACGTGATGTCGGGGATATGGGCGAAGTTGTAGAAGGGCGCCGGCGATGCGGTCGACCATTCCAGGCTGCGTGCGTCCCACGGGTCGCCGGTCAGGTCCCAGTTCTGCTTGCGATCCCGGATGCTGACGGCGATCTGGACGATCAGGGCCAGGATGCCGGCGCCGATGATGACCGCGCCGACCAGGGCGACCACCAGCCAGGGATGCCAGCCGGGGACGTCGTAGTGGTTCATCCGCCGGGTCATGCCCATGAAGCCCAGGACATAGAGCGGCGTGAAGGCCAGCCAGTAGCCGATCAGCCAGCACCAGAACGAGACCTTGCCCCAGAACTCGTTCAGCGTGAAGCCGAACACCTTGGGGAACCAGAAGCTCATGCCGGCGAGGCAGCCGAACACGACGCCGCCGATGATCACGTTGTGGAAATGCGCGACCAGGAACAGGCTGTTGTGCAGCACGAAGTCGGCGCCCGGCACCGCCAACAGCACGCCGGTCATGCCGCCGACCGCGAAGGTGACCATGAAGCCGATCGTCCAGAGCGTCGCCGAATGGTAGCGCACCCGGCCGCGAAACATGGTGAACAGCCAGTTGAACAGCTTCACGCCCGTCGGGATCGAGATGATCGTCGTCATGATGCCGAAGAAGGCATTGACGTTGGCGCCCGACCCCATGGTGAAGAAGTGGTGCAGCCAGACGAAGAACGAGAGCACGCCGATCGACGCGGTCGCATAGACCATCGACTTGTAGCCGAACAGCGGCTTGCCCGAGAACGTCGCGATGATCTCGGAGAAGGCGCCGAAGCACGGCAGGATCAGGATGTACACCTCCGGATGGCCCCACACCCAGATGAGGTTGATGTACATCATCGCGTTCCCACCAAGCTCGTTGGTGAAGAAATGCATGCCGAAGTACCGGTCCATGCTGAGCATCGCCAAGGTGGCGGTGAGCACCGGGAAGACGGCGACGATCAGGATGTTGGTGATCAGCGCAGTCCAGACGAAGACCGGCATCTTCATCAGGTTCATGCCCGGCGCGCGCATGCGCAGGATTGTCACGACGAAATTGATGCCGGCGAGCGTCGTGCCCAGGCCCGATACCTGGAGCGACCATATGTAGTAATCGACGCCGACGGTCGGACTGTAGCCGAGCTCGGACAGCGGTGGATAGGCGACCCAGCCGGTCGCCGCGAAGTCGCCGATGAACATCGACAGCATGACCAGGACCGCACCGACGGCCGACAGCCAGAAGCCCAGCGAGTTGACGAAGGGATAGGCCACGTCGCGGGCGCCGATCTGCAGCGGCACTACCACGTTCATCAGCCCGAGGATGAACGGCGTCGCCACGAAGAAGATCATGATCACGCCGTGGGCGGTGAAGATCTGGTCGTAGTGATGCGGCGGCAGGTAGCCGGCGGCATCGTTGTTCGCGATCGCCTGCTGGGCGCGCATCATGATGGCGTCGGCAAAGCCGCGGACCAGCATGACCAGGCCCAGGGCGAAGTACATCACGCCGATCTTCTTGTGATCGACCGACGTGATCCATTCGGTCCAGAGGTACTTCCACTGACCGTAATAGGTAATGAGGCCGAGGATGAGGACGCCACCGAGTGCCACGACGGCGCCGGTGCCCATGATGATCGGTTCATCGAAGGGGATCGCATCGAGGGAAAGCTTGCCGAGCATCAGTCGTTCCTCCGCGACGCGGGCTCCGGCGTCGTGCAGATCGGGGTTGAAGCGTTCGACGCCAGGGTGGACATGCGGTCGGCCGCGTCGCGGCTGACGATGCTGTCGAACAGGCCGGGGGCGACGCCGGCGTAGGTCGTGACGGGCGCCTTGACGCTCGGCTGTTCGAGCAGCTTGTAGGTGGCGTCGTCGAGGGTCGCCGGGGCCGCCTTCGCCGCCTGGACCCAGGCGTCGAAGTCGGCGCGCGAAGTTGCGACCGTGTCGAAATGCATGTCCGAGAAACCGGGCCCGCTGAAGGCCGAGGACCGGCCGGCATAGGTGCCGGGCGTATCGACGATCAGGTGCAGTTGGGTCTGCATCCCGGCCATGGCGTAGATCTGGCTGCCGAGCTGGGGGATGAAGAAGGAATTCATCATCGATGCGGAGGTGAGCTCGAAGTCGATGGGCGTGTCGACCGGGACCGCGAGCCGATTGACCGTCGCCACGCCGTAATCCGGGTAGATGAACAGCCATTTCCAATCGAGGGCGACGACCTCGACCTTCACGGGTGCCACCTCGGACTCGAGCGGCTTGTAGGGATCCAGCGAATGGGTCGTCCGCCAGATCAGCACCGCCAGGAAGGCGACGATGACGCAGGGGATCGTCCAGACCACCACCTCGATGGCGGTCGAATGCGCCCATTTCGGCGCATAGGTCGCCTTGGTATTGGACGCCCGGTAGCGCCAGGCGAATGCCAGCGTCAGGACGATCACCGGGATCACGACCAGCAGCATCAGGCCAAGCGCCAGCAGGATCAGGTGCTTTTCCTGGGCGCCGATGTCGCCCTTGGGATCGAGCAGCTCCAGATTGCTGCAGCCGCCCAGCGCCAGCAGCACGACGGGCCAGAGCGCACGGGCGGTGGCCACGAGCGATCTGCCGGTCACAGCACGCCTCTCGGGCGGTCGCCACCTATCTGCGATCCGATGGCCTTCGCAAGAGTGACGGGCCAAATGTCAGGAAGGCGCGTGCGCACCGGGCTCGACAAAGACATGATGACTCATAGTGTATGGTTGAAAACCATACGACCACATAGATGCGCGCCGAAGTCCGGGGAAGTCGCAATAAGGTCTCTGCGACGAAATGCGCACCGCCGTGTATGGGTCTTGCTTCGTTGCCGAAGGAATGTAGGGCTTGCCCTATGGCGCTGCCGTACAATGGGCGCTGGCAGCGAATGACGAGGCCGGCGGCCCGTCGACCGCCGCTTACCGCGGGCGACCGCGGTCTAGCGATGAAGGCTCACCCCCGAAACATCGGGGCTTTGCGCCGTCCGTGGCGAGAGCGTGGGGCGTGACAGAAACGACGAAGCCCGGCGGGAGGGCCGGGCGTCGGAAAAGCGTTGGTGTGTCTCGGAAGAGAGTGGCGCGCCAGCGTGGACGAAACCGATAATGCAAATAGCACCCCATACGCCAGTATGATTGGTGGTAATGTCGTGCATCTCAATCCTCTCAATGCCTTTCCGGGGCCGACCTATAATGCGTGGTCGGCGGGTCACGAATTCGGCCATGTTCTCAGCCTCCCTGATATGTACGTAGGAAGGCGGACTGTTCTGCCGGGGTATGAGCAGAACATTATGGGCGCTCCCGGCGAGGTCGTGGAAGCTCAGGATATTTCGAACATTCTATTTCCAAATCATCGAGGTATGTAACGTTATGCGCGGCTGCCTTAATTTCTTGAAGAGACGCGGCTTCTCATTGCTTTTTTTGCTTGTGGTTGGCTTTTCATTGTCTGTGCCGATGAGGCGGGGTGTCGCCGGAGAGCCCGGAAATAAAGACCCATGGTGTAGAATGACGAGCGAAAAAGATGAAGTGAATGATTGGTCCGAAATTGACGAGGGCAGGATTCACGTTGTCAGAACAAGCATGCAGGATTCTGCTCAAGAACGGCTTCGATCTGTTTCATTTCTACCTTTAGACTATTCTGATACTGTCACTTTATTGCGAGATGGCGAGAAGCTGTCCGGCGGAATGCCTTTGTATCTCGTTAGGGCATCAGCGATGTGGCTGGACAAAGACTACCAAATGCCACGAGAGGCGTTTCGCGAATTACCTCTGCATGTTCTGTATTCTAGGTCACGGTTAGAGATTAGAGTTGTGAATTTCTCTCTTAGCCCTGTGGGAACAAAGCCGGACAATCTGGCTATTGTTATTGAATTTAGTGGAGAAATCGCTGGAGAGAGTGCTTTTTGCGCTACTGTTTCATGAGGGTATAGGCTCTATTTTGAGATGCGCTTGCTCAGTCAAGTGAGCGATTGCATCATCTCTCCGTCGTCCGTCTCTTCCTCTGGTGCCCGCTAGCCGTGCATCCTGCCGGTATGACGCGGCACTTGTCTCCGGCGATGACGATGGCGGCTCCGAGTCTCGGGCCGGCGCTCTCGTCGTCGGTGATGGTGGGTAGCTGAAGGAACAGCGCACGGCGGTTCGTGGTGTCGGCCTGGCACCCGGCCAGGAACTCGGCATAGGGGGCGCAGAAGGCGGCGACCTGTTCGACGGTGGCCTCGCGTTGAGCGGCGATGATGAACAGGTTGAGGCGGTCCGGCGGCATCGGGAAATCCCCTATCGTTATCTGGCGACCTCGTTCCGTCCCGCAACCGGCCCGCGTAGCAGGACGCCCAAGCCGCGGATCGGCGCCATGAGCGCGGAGCGGGCGAGGGACGGCAGCAACTCGGCCGCCTGGCGATAAATCGCCTCGGCCGGGTCGAGCGGGCCCTGCGCCTGGCGTCGGGCCTGCTCGGCGGCATCGGCGTCGGCCTGCATGGCGCCATACATTCGGGCGACCGTTTAGTGATGCGAGCGCGAGCCGCGCACACCCCGTTCGAGGTCGAGCCCGGCCATGGCGGCGGCGTATCGATCCTGCATCCCGCGCAGCTTCGCGGCTCCATCGAGCCAGCGCCCGGCATTGAGTCTGACCGCCGGCCCGCGCTTGCGCGGCGCGTCGTCGATCGGCAGCCAGACGACACGGAGGTGCGGCGTCGCCTCATCGGTGTGGAGGACGACCGACACGATCCGATCGCCCCATTCCGCCACGAGGAACCGCTTCACCACATCGAGCCAGGCGGCGAGCCGGTCGGAATTCCAAGCCCCGGCGGCGCTGTCCCTTCCAGGCCGAAAATACTTCGGCGACGCGGTGATGACCGCCTCGAGTGCGAGACGCCATCCTTCGTTAGCCGCCCCGGATCGAAGACGGCCGCACGCAGCCGGGCACTTGCCTCGGCTTCGATATCCGCGGTCCCGACCAGCATCCAGATCCCACGCGGCGGATCGGCATCGACCGGCGCCGATCTCTGGTCGTTGTGCCTCGAGGCCATACCGAGGGCGGCCCAGCTCTTGAGTTTGCGGGTGCGCAGGATCGCGCCAATCGCTGTCCGCCCGTTCTCTTCGTTCCGTGCCAGCCGCAATGGGTGCTGGCCGGCGTGAGGGCAGCTTCGGGGTTAACCCATTACGGTATTGCGTACCGCAATTCCTTTCATGGGCCTGGCGCTACCCTGGACCCTATCGGCTTGGCGGCCGAGACGGGACCGGTCCGACGAACCGAACCGCAGAGGCTCGGCATATAGATTGGCGTGTCTGGGCCATGCGGTGGTCGCATGGTCTCGGCAGGTGCGGCGCCATCCCCTCTAGGAACGGACATGCCCACCTTTCTACGGATCGAACTTAATGCCAGTTTGCCACCCGCTTTCGAGAAGCTCTCAATTGCACCCCGGCTGCGTCGGAGGGGCCGGCGAGAGGGAATGGGGGACGAACGGCTTTGCGCGGTGCGATCGTCCCTCATCGTGGGCAATAGCGGTCTCGCGAATACGGCTCATCCCCGAAATATCGGGGCGTTGCGCCTTCCGTGGGGATCGCGTGGGGCAGGCCAGAAACGACGAAACCCGGCGGGAGGGCCGGGCGTCGGAAAAGTCTTGGTATGTCTCGGAAGAGAGTGGCGCGCCCGAAGAGATTCGAACTCCTAACCCCCAGATTCGTAGTCTGGTGCTCTATCCAGTTGAGCTACGGGCGCGCAATCGGCGGCGAAACCGCCGTTCGAGGTGGCGGACACTAGTCGATGTCTTTCGGCGCTGCAAGGCTCGAAAACGGTCCGGACCTGGGCTCTCGCGAAGGCGGGCCATGCGTCCGACGCAGAGCGCGCGCGGCGGTCAATTCCGAAAAATCCGAGGTCGGCCGCCGGCCGCGGGCGTGAACGGGCGCTGTGTTTCCCGATCGGCGGGGTGCGGGCTGTCGCGAGGTTCATTCTCGGCGCCGGTGCGATGCCTGTGCCGCGTGCGCATGATTTGACCGGCGCCGCGTCTCGCGGTAATGCCGGGTGATCCGCATTCCAGACACGGGCCAGACCCATGACCACCAAGAGCGCGCAACGGACCTTCCCGGTTTCCTGGGAGGAACTGCATCGCAATGCCAAGGCGCTCGCCTGGCGCCTGCTCGAGACCGGGCCGTTCACCGGCATCGTCGCGGTCACGCGCGGCGGGCTGGTGCCGGCGGCGATCGTCGCACGCGAGCTCGAGATCCGGCTGGTCGACACGTTCTGCGTTGCCACATACGACGACCGGACGATCGGCGCGCCGTCGGTCCTGAAGGGCATCGAGGGTGACGGCACCGGGCTTCTGATCATCGACGATCTGGTCGATACCGGCGTCACCGCGCGCCTGGTGCGCAGCCAATTGCCCAAGGCGCATTTCGCAACGATCTATGCGAAGCCAGCCGGCCGGCCGCTGGTCGATACCTTCATCACGGAGGTCAGCCAGGACACCTGGATCTTGTTCCCGTGGGATACCGAGCCGCAGTCCGCGCTGCCGGTGGCGAAGCAGGTTCAGCGCTGATCGAAGGCCAGGCGCCCGGCACGCGCGCTGGCTGACCTGCGCCGGCCGGGCTTCCCTCCGGGCGCGACCCGTGTCATCACCGGCGATCTTTTTCATTGAATGGCCCTAGGAGCCTTCCGCCCGTGCGTGACGATCCGTCAACCCGGCCCCAAGTGACGCTCGTTACCGGCAAGCACAAGCGCGCCGAACGCGGGCATCCCTGGATCTATTCGAACGAGGTCGTGCTGAATGCGGCGGCCAAGGCGCTGCCGGCCGGCAGCCTGGTCACGGTGCGCACGGCCGAGGGCCGCTCGCTCGGCGTCGCGACCTTCAATGCCCAGCCGCTCATCACCTGCCGCATCATCACGCGCGACTGGAGCGTCAAGATCGATCGCGGCTTCCTGGTGAAGCGCTTCGAGCGCGCGCTGGCGCTGCGCGACCGGCTGTTCGCCGAGCCGTATTATCGCCTGATCCATGCCGAGGCCGACGGCCTGCCGGGGCTGATCGTCGATCGCTACGGCACGGCGCTGGTCTGCCAGCTCAACACCGCCTGGGCCTCGGCCATGGAAGACGACATCCTGAAGGCGCTCGACGAAGTGCTGGCGCCGGAAGTGGTCGTGTTCCGCAACGACAGCCATGCCCGCAGCCTCGAGGGCCTGCCGTCGGAGACGCGGTTCGCCAAGGGCGCGCTCGCAGCACCACTCGAAGTGCGCGAGAACGGCTCGACCTTCCTCGCTGACCTCAGCGAGGGTCAGAAGACCGGCTGGTTCTTCGATCAGCGCCTGAACCGCGCCTTCGTCGCCGGGCTCGCCAAGGGCCAGCGGGTGATCGACTGCTACAGCTTCACCGGCGGTTTCGGCCTCCAGGCCGCGGTCGCAGGTGCTGCCGAGGTGACGCTCGTCGACCGGTCGGAGCCGGCGCTGGCGCTCGCCAAGCGCGCGGCCGAGCTGAACCAGGTCGCCGACCGCTGCAAGATCCTGCGCGGCGAAGTGTTCGAGACGCTGGAAAAGCTGGCCGAGGCCAAGGAGCGGTTCGACGTGGTGATCCTCGATCCGCCCGCCTTCGTCAAATCCAAGAAGGACCTGGGGCCGGGCAGCCGCGGCTATCGCAAGATGGTGCGGCTGGGCGCGGCGCTGGTTGCCAAGCAGGGCGTGCTGCTCGCCGCCTCCTGCTCGCACAACATGCCGCTCGAGCTGTTCGCGGAAGCGGTCCGCCAGGGCTTGGACGATGCCGGCCGGGTCGGCCGCATCCTCTATACCGGCGGTGCCGGGCCCGACCATCCGGTCCATCCGGCCCTGCCCGAGTCCGCCTATCTCAAGGCCCAGGTGCTGGCGCTCGACTAGAAAAAGGTCAATCGGCGTCGGCCAGGTCGCGCGCCGCGGCCGCCTCGACCCGGCCCTGCGGCAGGGTCAGGCGGAATTTCGTGCCGCTGCCGGCGCTGTCGACCAGGACGAGGTCGCCGCCATGGGCCCGCGCGATCTCGCGGCCGATGGCGAGGCCGAGGCCGGTGCCGCCCGGCCGGGCCGAGCCGGCGAAGGGCTTGAACAGGTTCTCGCGCGCCTTGGGCGGCAGGCCCGGCCCGTCGTCCTCGATCTCGATCGCGATGCCGCGCACGGGCCCGGCCAGGGCGCGGAAAATGATGCGCTCGGCACCGGCCTCGGCCGCGTTGCGCGCCAGGTTCAGCAACAGCCGATAGAGCTGGTCGCGATCGGCGCTGACGATCGCGCCGCGGCTTTCGTCCTCGACCGACAGCGGAGGATCCTCGCGCGCCGGCAGGGCCGCCGCTACTTCCTCGATCAGCGGCGAGAGCGGAAACCGCACCAGGGTCAAGGGCGGCGCGCCCTCGCGGGTATAGGCGAGCGTGCCGGTGCAGAGCTTGGTCGCGCGCTCGATCGCGTTGACCAGCGCCGGTGCCATCCGGCGGATTTCCGGCGACCCGGTCTCGGCGATCCGGTCGGAGACGACGAGCGCCGTCGCCAGCATGTTGCGCAGGTCGTGATTGACCTTGGTCACGGCGGTGCCGAGGGCGGCCAGCCGCGCGTGCTGGACAATCGCCTGGCGGACCGCCTCCTGCATATGGGCGAGCTCGCGCTGGGCGACGCCGATCTCGTCGCGCCGCCGGCCGGGCTTGATGACGCGCGACGCGTCCTCCGGGTCCTTGCGGAACAGCGTCATGTTCTCGGTCAGCTGCAGCATCGGCCGCACCAGCAGCCACTGCAGGGTGACATAGACCAGCGCCGCCGTGATCGCCGAGATGATGAGCGAGATGCCGAACAGGTTCTTGGCGAAGGCGATCATCGCCTCGCGCAGCGGCCGTTCCGGCAGGGTGACGTCGAGGTCGATCCGCGGCTCGCGTGGGGACTGGCCGATCACCATCATGACCCGGTCGCCGCGCCGGAACAGGGTCATGATCGCGCCGCGCATCTCGGCGAACAGGGTCTCGTCCCTGAGATCGATCACGCGCTGGACCTCGGGCGGCATTTCCAGCGCCAGCACGCCCTTGAGCTTCGACGAGCTGAGCTGGCCCATGTCCTCGGGCATGGCCGAGAAGGCGCCGACATTGTGCAGCAGCTGGTCGGCCAGCTCCTGGCTGACCATATTGTCGGGGGTGGCCTCGAGCGCCAGCAGGGCGAGCGTGCCGGCGGCGAGCTTATCTTCGAGATAGCTCACCCGGAATCGGGCGACCGAAGGCACGAAGATCAGCACCTCGCTGATCATCACGAATGCGACGGTCAGGACCAGAAGGCGTGCCGACAGGCTGCGGGCGAGCGGCGGCAGTGATAGGATAGAGCGATTCATCGTGCGCCAATCTAGCATGACCGCTCCGCGCGGGGCGGTCATGCGTTGATCCCACACGAATTTGTGCTCATATGTCGAGCGCGAACAGGGTGTCCGTCTGTGGCCGGACCTTGCGCGCCTTAATTTTGCCGATGAACGGCTTTAGAAACCGGTCTTTATTGGGGTGGGCACGGCGGACCGGGTCCGAGCAGGAGTGCTGCATGAGCGATCTTCCTCAACCGACTGCCGGCGGACCGCCGACGATCGGCCTCGGCGCGCGCCGCGACAGCGGCCTGGTTCAGCGCCATGCGATCCGCTACAGCCGCTTCGTCGGCTGGGCCAAGCTGGTGCTGCCGCTCGGCGCCGGCGGCCTGCTGCTGGTGCTTGCCGGTTGGCCGTATCTGTCCAGCGGCTTCGACCGGCTGCGTATGGTGTTCCCGAAGCTCGACAGCGCCCAGGTCCGGGACCTGCGCATGGTCAACCCGCGCTTCAGCGGCGTCGACAAGGAAAAGCGGCCGTTCACCCTCACCGCCGATACGGCACGCCAGAATCCGGACAATGACGACCTGGTCGGGCTCGAAGTGCCCAAGGCCGACATCCTGACCAAGGAAGGCGCCTGGGTCGTGGTGACCAGCAAGACCGGGATCTATCAGCCGGACAACCATCTGCTCGACATGTTCGGCAACGTGACGATGTTCCACGACAAGGGCTACCAGTTCCACACCGCCAAGGCCCGGGTCGACCTCAACCTTGGGTCGGCCGAGGGCGACCAGCCGATCGACGGCGTCGGTCCGGCCGGAACGATCAATGGCGAAGGCTTCAGGATACTCAAGAAGGGGGAGACCGTGCTATTCACGGGCAAATCCAAGCTCGTGATGAATGCGGCAAACGGCGAGGCCAAGTGAGCCCCAAAAACGTGAATGCCCAATCCGGTCGGCTGCTGATGGCGGCCGTCCTGCTCTGCGGCACCTTTCTCAGCGGCATCCAGGCCGCATCGGCACAGGATCAGCCCCAGGCGGTCGCGCCGAAATCGAAGCCAGCCAAACAGGCGGCGCCCTCGACGCCTCAGGCGGCGCCGGCGACTCCTTCCGCGCCGGCCGCCAAGGGCAGCGCCGGCTCGAGCCTGCTCGGCGGCGGCAAGAGCCAAGGACCGCTCGAGGTGACGAGTGAGAACGGCATCGAATGGCAGCAGGGCGTGAAGGCCTATATCGCGCGCGGCAACGCGATCGCGAAGCGCGGCACGACCACGCTCTATGCCGACGTCATCACCGCCTATTACCGCGACGTCCCGAATTCCAGCCAGACCGAGATCTGGCGCGTGGTGCCGGACGGCCATGTCCGGATCACGACGCCGACCCAGGAAGTCGTCGGCGATCACGGCGTCTATGACGTCGACCAGGCCGTCGTCGTCATGACCGGCAAGGCGCTCAAGCTGACCACGCCCCAGGACGTGGTGACCGCGCGCGACTCGCTCGAATGGTACGACGCCAAGCAACTGGCGGTCGCCCGCGGCGACGCGGTCGCGGTCCGCGGCGAACGGCGGCTGCGCGGCGACACGCTGGTCGCCCAGGTCACCCAGGCGCCCGGCGAGGATTCGCGCATCAGCCGCGTCGACGGCAAGGGACATGTCATCGTTTCCGGCCCGAACGGCCAGGTCGGGACCGGCGACACCGGCGTCTATAACGCCGACACCGGCATCGCCACCCTGGTCGGCCATGTCACGGTCGCCCGCGGTGACGACACGGTTGTCGGTCAGTACGGCGTCGTCGATCTGCAGAACGGCGTCAGCCGTATTCTGCCCCGTCCGCCGACCGCCGAGGACACGACCCGCGGCCGGGTTCAGGGCATCATCATTCCGCGCCAGAAGTCGCCCGACGCCGACGCCGGCAAGGGCGCGGCCAATTCGACGGCCCCCGCCCAAAAAGCGCAGCCGTAAGCAGACAATCCGCGCTAGAGTGGACCCATGAAGATCCTGTCGACGTTGTTCAGCGAGCCCGAAGCGAAGACCGAAGAACCCTCGGTCGACATCCCAGCTTCGGAGCAGTCCGCAAGCGACAAGAGACCCCGTCTGGTATCGGCCAAGACCGGGCTGGTCGCAACCAACCTCGGCAAGCGCTTCCAGCGCCGTCCGGTGCTGCGCGACGTCTCGATTTCGGTCAAGCGCGGCGAGGCGGTCGGCCTCCTCGGCCCGAACGGCGCCGGCAAGACGACCTGCTTCTACATCATCACCGGCCTGATCAGCGCCGACGTCGGCACGATCACGCTCGACGGCCACGATATCACCGGCCTGCCGATGTATCGCCGGGCGCGGCTCGGCATCGGTTACCTGCCGCAGGAAGCCTCGATCTTCCGCGGCCTGACGGTCGAACAGAACATCCGCGCCGTGCTCGAAGTGGTCGAGCCGGTGATCGACGCGCGCGAGGCGATGCTCGACGAGCTCTTGGCTGAGTTCTCGATCAGCCACCTGCGCCGCACGCCGGCGCTGGCGCTGTCGGGTGGCGAGCGCCGCCGCGTCGAGATCGCGCGTGCGCTGGCGACCCAGCCGCATTTCATCCTGCTCGACGAACCCCTGGCCGGCATCGATCCGATCGCGGTCAACGATATCCGCGAACTCGTCCGGCACCTGAAGAATCGTGGCATCGGCGTGTTGATCACCGACCATAACGTGCGCGAGACCCTCGACATCGTCGACCGTGCCTATATCCTTCATGACGGCCGCGTGTTGATGGAAGGCGCCCCGGGCGAGATCGTGGCCGACGCGAACGTGCGACGGGTCTATCTTGGTGAAAGATTCAGCCTTTAACGTCGGTGTAGCATAATGGCCCTCAGCCAGAGGCTCGATCTCCGACAATCCCAGTCCCTCGTCATGACGCCGCAGTTGCAGCAGGCGATCAAGCTGCTGCAGCTTTCGAACCTCGAACTGTCCGACTATGTCGAACAGGAGCTCGAACAGAATCCACTCCTCGAGCGGGACGAGAGCGATCCCGAGCCCGCGATCGCCGCCGACGCCCCGAATGGGGTCGAGGCAGCGAACGGGACCGAGGCGCCGGGCGGCGAGGACAAGCCCGCCGCGGCACTCGACGGCGAGCAGAGCTTCGGCGGCGAGGATGCCGACCTGTGGAATGCCTCGGCCGGGACCGAAGGCGAAGGCGCCATCGATTATGCCGGCGATGCCGACGCCTGGAAGACCCACAATACCCGCGTCGGCGACGACGACATGCCCGGTCTCGAAGAGACCCTGCGCCAGGACATCACGCTCCGCGAGCATCTGGTCGGCCAGCTGAACTGCGACATCGAGGATCCGGCCGAGCGCATGATCGGCCTGTTCCTGATCGATCTGGTCGACGACGCCGGCTACCTGACCGCCGACCTCGGCGAGATCGCGACTACGCTGGGCGCCGAGCTTGCCAGCGTCGAGGCCGTGCTGGCCCGGCTGCAGCGCTTCGATCCGGTCGGCATCTTCGCGCGCAACCTGGCCGAATGCCTGGCGATCCAGCTGCGCGAGCGGCAACGCTTCGATCCCTGCATGGAAAAGCTGGTCGCCAACCTGCCGCTGCTGGCCAATCGCGAGATCGGCGCGCTCATGCGCCTCTGCAACGTCGACGCCGAGGACCTGGCCCAGATGGTGGCCGAGATCAAGGCGCTCAATCCGAAGCCGGGTCTGGCGTTCGACGGCGTGCCGGCACAGCCGGTCGTGCCCGACATCCTGATGCGCGCCCAGCAGGGCGGCGGCTGGCTGATCGAGCTCAACAACGACACGCTGCCGCGCGTGCTGGTGAACTCCCGCTATTATTCCAAAGTTACCCAGGGCGCGGCCGGCAAGCTCGATCGCGACTATCTTTCGGAGAAGCTGCAATCGGCCAATTGGCTGGTGAAATCGCTGCATCAGCGGGCGACGACCATCCTCAAGGTCGCGACCGAAATCGTCCGCCAGCAGGAGGCTTTCTTCGCCTACGGCGTTTCTCATCTGAGACCGTTGATCCTGCGCGACATCGCCGAGGCGATCGGCATGCACGAGAGCACGGTCAGCCGAGTCACGACCAACAAATACATGACGACGCCGCGCGGCCTGTTCGAGCTCAAATATTTCTTCACGTCGGCGATTCCCGCCGCCAACGGCGCCGCCTCGCACTCCGCCGAGGCCGTCAAATTCCGGATCAAGGCATTGATCGACGCCGAAGGAGCGACCGGGGTGCTGTCGGACGATCGGATCGTTGAAATCCTGCATGAGGACGGAGTCGACATCGCGCGCAGAACGGTGGCGAAATACCGTGAAGCGATGCGTATTCCGTCGTCGGTGCTGCGGCGGCGCGACAAGTCGCTGGGAATGTAGAGGCGCTTTAAAATCCCTCCATTGGCGCAAACCCGGCCGATGGAAGGGACTCATGGACATCCCGGGGAGGTTTCCCACCGGGGTGCCGCTCGTCCGGACCCGCCCAAGGCCGGACGTGAACACAGGAAGGGGAGTTCATCATGGCGATGCAGTTACGCGTGACGGGCAAGCAGATGGATGTGGGCGATGCGCTTCGAGCGCATATCGAAGGCTCGCTCAGCACTCTGGTGGGCAAATATTTTGGTCATGGCATCGAAGCCCATGCCGTCATCTCACGCGAGGCGCATCGCTACACGTGCGATCTGCAGGTCCATGTCGGTCGCGGCATCCTCATGCAGTCGAGCGAAAAGGATTCGGACGTCTATCAGGCTGCGGACCGGGCGACGGAACGCATCGCCAAGCGCATGCGGCGCTACAAGCGCCGCCTCAACGACCATAACGTCAATGGCAAGGACCGGGTCGACCAGGCGATAGAGGCGCGTTCCTATATCCTCGCGGCCGAGCCGGAGGACCATGAGGACACTGCGTCTGAGCACCTCGACGGCCAGCCGGTCGTGGTGGCCGAGATGGCGGCGGAGATCCCGACGCTCACCGTTGGCGAGGCGGTGATGCGCATGGATCTTGCGGAATTGCCGACTTTGATGTTTAGGAACTCCGCCCATGGCGGATTGAACGTGGTCTACCGTCGGAACGATGGCCATATCGGCTGGATCGATCCGCGGCAGAACGGTTCAGCCGCTCCGGCCGAATAGGGCCTGACCAGGATCAACTGATGAATATCGCCGATCTGATCACGCCGCAGAGCGTGATCGCCAACTTCCGCGTCAGCAGCAAGAAGCAGGCGCTGCAGGAGCTGGCCAAGAAGGCCGCCTCGCTCGTCGGACAGCCGGAGAAGCTCGTCTTCGACGTGCTGTCCGAGCGCGAGCGGCTAGGTACGACGGGCGTCGGGCTCGGCATCGCGATCCCGCACGGCAAGCTTGCGGGCATCGATCGCATGACCGGGCTGTTCGCCCGGCTCGACCGGCCGGTGGATTTCGAGGCGATCGACAATCAACCGGTCGATCTGATTTTCCTGATGCTGGCGCCGGAGGATGCCGGCGCCGACCACCTGAAGGCGCTGGCCCGGGTCTCGCGCCTGCTCAGGGACCGGGCGGTCTGTGCCAAATTGCGGGGCACGGACAACCCGGACGCGCTCTATGCGCTGCTGACGGAGGATCGTGCGTCGGACGCCGCTTGACGTCGCACCCGCTCGACTGGGGGGAATGACCGGCCGGAGACGCTGCTCTCCGGTCGGTTCGTCTTTTCATCGGCCTTCAGGCGGCCGTCTTCAGTGGACGCTGACCGGCTCCAGCCCGTGCTGGCGCACCGCGGCGAACGCGACGTCACGATCGCTGACCAACGCCATCTGGGTGCCGTCGGCGGCATGAATGGCGTAACCGACTTCATCATTCACCGAGACGGTCTTGATGAAGGCCAGATCCTGGACACCGAACGCCGCCAGATCGCGCGTCGACATGTGCCGAGGATTGATGATGCTGCTGTCGTTCATGGTCCTAACCTCCGAACCGGAAGACGGGGGCGATCAATGCCGTTCCGTGCACCCGGTCCTCTGCTGCGGCCCGCGTCACACCCTCCAACCCTGCATCCCTCATGCCGTTCCTTCGGGGGATGTGGATCTCGATGGGAAGAGGCTGCTGACGCGAACGTGATTGGCCGCGATTGCGTTCAGATCCGATATCTGCCGAAGCCGATGGAGGCGGGCCCTCAGGCCTTCTCCTTGTCGGCGCCGATATCGATCGATTGGTGGCCGGCGCTCCTGCCGTCCGCGCGGATCTCGACGCGCCGGACCTTGGGCTCGACCAGCGGGCGCACCAGATCGATGTGCAGCAGGCCGTTGTCGAGCGAGGCGCCGGTCACTTCGATGCCCTCGGCGAGGACGAACGAGCGTTGGAATTGGCGGGCTGCGATGCCGCGATGCAGATAGAGCCGCTCCCGGTCCTCGGCCTGCTTGCCGCGGATGACGAGCTGGTTGTCTTCGATCTGCACGACGAGGTCATGCATGGTGAAACCGGCTACCGCGAGGGTGATGCGAAGCCGGTCGTCGCCGGTCTGCTCGATGTTGTACGGCGGATAACCGTCGGTCGACGCCTTCGCCACGCGATCTATCGCGCGTTCGAAATGGTCGAAGCCCAAGAGCAGGGGCGAGTTGAACAAGGAAATGCGATTCATGGCGTGGTCTTTGAGCCTCCTCCTCACGCGATCGAGCGAGCAGACGAACCCGGGCCCGACATCGGCACCCGAAACGACGGCGACGTGCCATCATGTCCTATCAGGTGGTAAATGACCCTCTCTAATCAAGAGCGTTCGCGGCGCACCAAGCAACTGATCAGCGCTTGGCTCAGGCGCGTCGGCGAGCCGCTGGTCATCGTGGCCCTGGGGCTTCCGGCGCTGCAGCTCGCCTATGATTCGTTCTGGGGCGCCTTCATCGCCGACCCGTTTCCGCCGGCGACCCGGATATCCGGCATCTGGGGTATGCGGCTGCTGGTGGCCGGCTTGGCGGTGACGCCGATCGCGCGCCTGACGGGCTTGCCCGGCATCATCCGCTTCCGTCGCCCGGTCGGGCTGTGGGCGGCGGCCTATTCGGTCGGCCATTTCGCGATCTGGAGCATGGACTACGGCTTCGACCTCGGCCTGATCACGACCGAGATCCTGCGGCTGCGCTATCTGTTCGTCGGCTTCATCGCGACGGTGCTGCTGGTGCCGCTGGCGGCGACCTCGTTCAATGCCGCGATCCGCTGGGTCGGCGGCCGCAACTGGCGGCGGCTGCATTGGCTCGTCTATCCGTCGGTGCTGCTGGCGCTGTGGCATATGGCGACGGCCGGGCGCCTGTCGGGCATCGACTTCACCATCATGAGCGTAGTGACCGGCCTGGCGCTGTTGTGGCGCATCGTCCGCGCGCTTCCGAAGCCATCGGTCGCGCGCTGAAGCGGCCGGGCGCCGCCGGCCGCCCCCCGAGGCAAATTTGCGTCCTCTCGCGGCCACCACCCTGTGCGGCCGGAACCAAGTCCTTGTTTTCGGTGTAAAAGGCTGGCACCGGCGGCAACGCCGAAATCATCGCCGGCGGTGTGATGTGCGGAATAGTCCACGGCAGCGGGGCGTTCTACAGATAGACGAGGCGCAGCCCGCGCTGTTTTCCTAGGAGAGGGTAATGCCCATTCAACGCCGAACCGTTCGTAGCGGCCATAGGCTCGCCGCCGCGATCGTGGCCCTGTCGGTCTTCGGCTTTGGCCCCGCGGTTCAGGCTTTTGCCCAATATGCCGCTCCGCCTGACGCCGCCCCCCAGGATGCGGGCCAGGACCCGCCCTCGCGCGTCGGCTACGTATCGCTGATCGAGGGCACGGTCTCGATGCATCCGAATGCCACCGACCCCTGGGCCCCGGCCTCGATCAATTACCCGATGACCGCCGGCACCTCGCTCTGGACCGAGCCGGGGGCGAAGGCCGAGATTCAGATCGGTGCGGCGCGCGTCGATCTCGACGGCGGCACCGAGGTCGACATCGTCGCGGTCGACGATCAGAACGTCGACATCAGCGTCCCGCAGGGCCGCGCCGACGTGCATCTCCACGGCAAGCAGCCGAGCGAGAATTATGAGGTGACGGTGCCGCGCGGCACGACGGCGCTGATGGTCGACGGCACCTATCGGATCGTCGCCGGCGACGACCAGGCGCCGACGCGCATCGCCGCACTCTACGGCAATGCCCAGCTGCTGGAGCCGAACGGCAATGCGACGGTCGAGACCAACAACGAACTGATCGTGACCTCGGGCGACCCGCTGGAATATAACCAGCAGGCGCTGCAGGACGACGATTTCGACCGCTGGGTCGGCGAGCGCATGCATCGGTTCGATCGTCCGCCGGCCCATGCCTATGTCTCGCCGCAGGTTGTCGGCGCCCAGGATCTCGACCAGTACGGTACCTGGCAGAGCACGCCGCAATACGGGTCCGTATGGTACCCGTCCTCGGTCGGCGCCGATTGGGCGCCTTATCGCGAGGGCCATTGGCGCTGGGTTGCCCCCTGGGGCTGGACCTGGGTCGATGACGAGCCCTGGGGCTTCGCGCCGTTCCATTACGGCCGCTGGGCGCAGGTCGACGGTCGCTGGGGCTGGGTTCCGGGCACGGTCGTCGAACGGCCGGTCTATGCGCCTGCCATGGTCACCTTCGTCGGCGGCGATCCCGGTCCGGGTGTCGGCGTCGCGGTCGGCATTGGCGTCGGCATCGGCATCGGGGCGGCCATCGGCTGGGTCCCGCTCGGTCCCGGCGAGGTCTACCAGCCCTGGTATCACCATAGCGACCGCTATATCCGCAACGTCAACGTGACCAACGTCTCGAACACGACGATCAACAACATCACGGTCAACAAGACGGTCAACGTCACGAACGTCACCTATGTCAATCAGAAGGCGGTGACGGTGGTGAACCACGACGCCTTCGTGAATGCCCGGCCCGTGCGCCAGGCGGCCCTGCCGCAGGCCCAGGCGGCGACCTTCACCCATCCGATCGTGGCCTCGGCCGGCCGGCCGGGTGCCCCGGCCGCGGCCCTGCCGCAGCCGACCGCGGCGAGCCGCGTCGGGGCCGAGGCGGCCCAGCGGCCGGTGCAGGCGCCGCCGCAGCCCAAGGTGCAGATGCCGACGACCCATGTGACCCCGCAGGGACGCGTCGTCCCGACGGCGGTTCCGGCCGCCGCCGCGATCCACGCCGGTCCGGCAGGGGCTCCCGCTGGCGCCCCGGGACCGCGTGGGCCGGCCGCAGCGCCGGGCGCCCCGGCGCCTCACGGCCCGACGCAGCCGGCCGTCGCCGTGCCGCATCCGAACGAGGTGGCGCGTCCCAACGAAGCGCCGCATCCCAATGGGGCGCCGCAGCCCAACGGCGCGCCCCATCCGACGGCCGTGCCGCAGGCGAACGGGGTGCCGCAGCCGCATCCGCCGGGCCAGCCAGTGGCGGAACCGCCCCATCCGGTCGCCCAGCCGCAGGCGGTGCCGCATCCGATCGCCCAGCCGCAAGCCGTGCCGCATCCGCAGCCGCAGCCCCAGCCGCACCCGCAGGAGCAGCCGGTGGCCCAGCCGCATGCACCGGCCCCGCCCCAGGCCCAGCCGCATCCGCAGGAGCAGCCGGCGGCCCAGCCCCATCCACAGGCGCAACCTCAACCGCAGCCCCAGGCTCAGGCACAGCCGCATCCGCAGCCCCAGGCTCAGCCACATCCGCAGCCTCAGCCTCAACCGCACCCGCAGGCGCAGCCACAGCCGCATCCGCAGCCCCAGGCTCAGCCACACCCGCAGCCTCAGCCTCAAGCTCAGCCGCAGCCGCAGCCGCACCCACAGGCCCAGCCGCATCCGCAGCCGCCGCCGCAGCCCCGTCCGCAGCAGCAGCGCCCGGCGCCGCGCCCGGAGGAGAAGAAGAACGAGGAGCATCCAACCTCGTTCCGGCCGCCGGCCGGCCACCCCGCGGTGCAGCAGGCCCATGCCGTACGGCCGGCGCCGCAGCGCCAGCCGGAGCATAAAGACAAGCCGGTCTGACACCGGCGTGATGAAGGCCGGCAGGGGAAGCCCTGCCGGCCTTTTCTTTGGCGGCAACCGGCGGCCAGGTGCGCCTGGCGCCTTACTGGCGAAGGTGTTTTGCACCGTCTCCGAGGAGGACCGCCCAGAGTTGGACCCGGTCGGTGGTTCAAGCCGAATTCGTCGAATGGCTCGCATGCGATGGCGAGCGTGGCGCGCCATGCGGCGCTGCTTATCTGCCGAGGAGAGCCGATCAACCGGCGTTCAGGGAAGGATTTGCCGCGCCATGTCTTCCGGCCTTCGCTTGGTCTTGGCGGCCGCGTTGCTCTTTATCGCCGCGGGCCAACTCGCTGCCTGCGCCTACATCCACCCCGATAACTCGCCGAACATCCAGCATAACTGCGGCTGCAGGTGAGAGCTGCCACCAGCGAGCGGTAGTCCTTCGATGAGGCTCGGGTACAGTGCATCGTCGAGACTATTTCGGCCCATAGACGGCGGCCGATCGAGCCAGGGGGGAAGCGGATGAGGCCCGACGAGATCGAAGCGCTGACGTTCGATGTGTTCGGTACGGTGGTCGACTGGCGCGGTGGCATTGTGCGCGATGGTGCCGCCCTCGGCGCCCGGCACGGGCTGGCGGTCGATTGGGGGAAATTCGCCGACGCCTGGCGCGGGCTCTATCAGCCGCTGCTGTCGGAGGTGCGCGACGGGCGGCGACCGTGGGTCCCGCTCGACCAGCTGCATCGCGAGGGGCTCGACCGGGTGCTGGCCCAGTTCGGCATCGGGTCGCTCGGCGAGGCGGAAATCGCCGATTTCGTCCGCGTCTGGCATCGGCTCGATCCCTGGCCCGACGCGGTGGCCGGGCTCACGCGGCTCCGCCGTCGCTATGTCCTCGCGACCCTATCCAACGGCAACGTCCGCCTGACGGTGAACATGTCGAGGCGCGCCGGCCTGCCGTGGGACGCGGTGCTGGGCGCCGAGGTCGCGCGCGCCTACAAGCCGTCGCCCGAGGCCTATCTCACCACCGCCCGGCTGCTCGATCTGCCGCCCGAGCGCTGCATGATGGTCGCCGCGCATTATTCAGATCTCGTCGCGGCCCGCGGGCAGGGTTTCCGCACCTGCTACGTCTGGCGCCGCGACGAATGGGGGACCGGCGAGAAGAAGGATCTGCCGGCCGATCATGGCCTCGACCTGGTGGTCGAGGATTTCGGCGAGCTGGCCGACCGGCTGGGAATCTAGCCGGCCGGCAGATCCCGCCGCCTCGCTAGATCAGGATGATATCAAGCCGGGTCGGCTTGATATCTGAATCCTGATCTAAACCATATAGTTAGAGGCCGATTCACCGATCAAACCGATTCGGTTTGATCGGATCGGACTCTAGCGGCGCGGCCGGTCGGGATTGTAGCTGTGGGACGGCGCCGGCTTCGCCGATTGCGCCAGCTCGGCTTCGAGTTCGGCGATCTTGGTCTTGATCGCCGTGCGGGTCACGTCCTGGGCGCGGGCCGGCAGCGTCTCGAGCTGCTGCTTCAACTGGCGCAGCTGCTTCTGCTTTTCTTCGGGCGTGCGGCGGATCGGGCGATTGCCGGTCAGCTGATTGTCGAAGGCGCGCATGGTCACTCCCCACTTAACGAAAGCGCGCGAGATTGCCCGCCGCCGCCGGTCGGTGCAACCATGTCGTCGTCGGTCCGGGCGAATACCATGACGGAGGGATGGGTGATGAGCGGTTTGCTGGAGCCGGGCGGTCCGGTCGAGATGGTGATTCTGGGCCGCGCGCGCGACCTAGGCGGGTTCGAGGTGCGGCGCGTGCTGCCCTTCGCACAGCGGCGCATGGTCGGCCCCTTCATCTTCCTCGACCACATGGGACCGGTCGAATTTGCGCCGCCCGCCGGCGTCGACGTGCGGGCGCACCCCCATATCGGGCTCTCGACCGTGACCTACCTGTTCGAGGGCGAGCTCATGCACCGCGACTCGCTCGGCACCGAACAGGTCATCCAGCCGGGCGATGTCAACTGGATGACCGCCGGCAGTGGCATCGCCCATTCCGAGCGCACGCCCGGGGCGCTTCGGTCGGCCGGCGCGCGCCTCCATGGCATCCAGTCCTGGGTGGCGCTCCCGGCCGCGGTCGAGGAGCGGACGCCGCATTTCGCCCATCACGGCAAGACGGCACTGCCGGTGGTCGAGGGCGAAGGCCTCAGGGTCAGGCTGATCGCCGGCGCGCTCTATGGCGCCCGGGCGCCGGTCCAGACCGCCTCGGACCTGTTTCACGCGGACGCGATGATGGAGCCCGGCGCCCGGCTCGTCATCCCGGCCGAATGGGTCGAGCGTGCGGCCTACCTGGTCTCGGGCGCGGTCACGATCGGCGAGGAAGCGTTCGAGGCGGGGCAGATGATGGTGCTGAAGCCGGGAGCCGAGATCGTGCTGACCGCGACGGCGGCAAGCCGGTTGATGCTGCTCGGCGGCGAGCCGCTCGGGGGGCCGCGCTATATCTGGTGGAATTTCGTCTCGAGCTCGAAGGAGCGGCTCGAGGTCGCCAAGGATGACTGGCGGGACGGGCGCTTCGGCCCGGTGCCGGGCGAAGTGGATCCGCTGCCGCTGCCGGAATAATCGATCGGATGGCCCTTTGGTTACGGCTCGTCAACCCCGGGCGGCTAATATCGGTCCGACGTTGATCGGGATACCCCAACCGACCGGCGCTTGGAACGCGTAGCTCTTTCAGCCAGCACTTTCTCGCAGAGGGAATATCCGGCCATTCTGTGGCCGGATATTTCTTTCAGAGCCAGCCCTTTTCAATGAGTTCCCGGGTCTCCTCGACGGCGACCTGCCAGATCGCCAGCATCTCCTCGTCCGGGCGCCGGTAGAGGCCGCCGAAATTGCCGTCGCCCAGATAGGCGCGCGCGGCGTCGGGCGCCATCAGCCGCAGCCGCTCCGGCTCGATCATCGGCTTCGCCGCCTCGGGCGGCTCATCGCCCAGCACGCGCGTCCAGGGGAAATTCTCCATCCAGGAAGCGTGGGATGCGACCGGGTCGGTCGCCTGGACCTTGGCCCAGGTCCGCGGCGCGATCCACCAGTTGTGGAAGCGCACCTGGACCTTCGGATTTGCCGCCATCCATTCCGCCAAAAAGCCTTGGACCGGCGCGTTGCCGCCATGGCCGTTGACGATCAGGATGCGCCGGAAGCCCTGCTCGGCCAAGCCGTCGAGCACGTCGCCGATCAGCCGCAGCAGGGTGTCGACCTTGAGTGAGATCGTGCCGGGATAGGCGCGGAAGCTCGGCACGATGCCGTAGGCGAGGCCCGGAAAGACCGGGACGCCCAGCGGATCGGCGGCTTCCAGCGCCACCCGCGCGGCAAGGATGATGTCGGTCGCGAGGCTCAGGCCCGCATGCTGCTCGGTGCTGCCGAGCGGCAGGACGGCGCGATCGTCACGGCGCAGATAGCTTTCGACCTGGCGCCAGTTCATGTCGGCGATACGCATTGGTCTCGTGCCCTCTCTTCACGCGCCGAGCGCGCGGGCCAGGAACGGCAGGCTCTCGTCCATGCGGTAATCGATCGAAGAATGATTGTCGGCGAATTCCTCGTAGCGATGGGGTATCCCGCGCCGGTCGAGCTTGCGGTGCAGCTGGCGCGCCCCGAACACCAGGTTGAACTGGTCGTCGCTGCCGCAGTCGATGTAGAGGCCCTTGAGGCGGCGGAGATTGTCGCCGAAGGCGTCGACCAGATTGACCGGATCCCAGGCAAGCCAGTTGGCCCAGCGTTCCTCGATCCGCTCGCCGGTCTCGATATCGACCGGCAGGCGGACGCCCAGGAACGCGGCCGGATCCGGATCATAGGTCGCGGCCATGGCCAGGATCATCAGCACCTTGATGTCGGTCTCGGCCGGCTTGGGCGCCGCCTCGAAATGGCGAACGAATTTCTCGATCGAGCGATCGTGCTTGCCGAGGATCCGGATCGCCTCGAACAGGTCGCCCAGATAGCAGAGGTCGAAGCCCATATCGCCGGAATGGCAGGCGGCCGCGGCCCAGGTGTCGGCGCGGCGCAGCGCATGGACGATGGCGCCGTAGCCGCCCGAGCTTTTGCCGAAGAGGCCACGGCGTCCGGCGCCCCCGCAGCCGAAGCGGCCCTCGACCGCCGGCAGCATCTCGTCGATCAGGAAATCTTCCCAGCGGCCCATGGCGGCGCTGTTGACGTACTGGTTGCCGCCAAGGCGCGTGAAGCAGTCCGGAAAGGCCACAACCACGGGCGGCATGGCGCCGGTCCCGATCAGGCGGTCGAGCCGCTCCGGCACGTTCTCGCCGAAATTCTTCCAGTTGGTGTGGGACGGACCGCCGCCGGTAAAGCCGACGATATCGACCAGCAGCGGCAGCGCGCGCCCGTCATGGCCGGCGGGCACATAGACCGGCACAGCGCGATCGGTCGGATCGCCCAGCAGATTGCCGGCCAGGACCTGGCTGGCGACGGTCAGCGGATGGATCGTGCCTTTGGCGACGGTCCGATCTTTCAACATGGGCGACTCCGGAGGCAGCTGCGCTTCGAGCGCGCCATCCTGGGCCAGCGGAGGGGGCAATGTCGACGGGGTCGGTGCGGTCGCCGGGATGTTTTCCCGAGCGGCCGGGGATCAGGCGAGCTGGCTCTCGCGCACGACGCGCTCATGGCCGTCGAGTACGCATTTGATGCGATATTGATTGTCCCTGCCGTCGGAGGGCAGGCTGCGCACCACCAGATAGGCGCCGCGCTTGGCAGCTCGGTCGAACAGGCTCGGCGTGAAATTCACGGCCTGGCCCTCATTGAAGCGGTACGGCTGCATGATGGACTCGCTGATAGGAGAAGGGGGATGCTCGGGGCATCGGCTCTCGGGACGGCGAGCGGGTCGGCGTGTTGGGGTGCGGTGCCGCCGACGGATCGGCGACACCGCAATTCCTAAGGCTTATTCGGCGACGAGGTTAACCGCCGACGTCTTGCCCTGCTGGCCACGCTCCAGCTCGTAGGTCAGCTTCTGACCTTCGTTGAGCGAACCGAGGCCGGCGCGCTCGACGGCCGAGATGTGAACGAACACGTCGGGTCCGCCGCCGGTCGGCTCGATGAAACCGTAACCCTTGGTCGAATTGAACCACTTCACAGTGCCACTGGGCATGCTGCTCTCCACGGAAAATCGATAGAAATTCAGCCCGCACAAATGCAGGCTGATTCGAGTTCAATTACGGAGAACCAAGTCTTACGCCCTGTGGAAGCGGTCGGATCGGGCTAACGCAGAAAAGAACCGAAGCCCCTCATATGGGGACAGCCGCAGAAATAGGCAAGAAGATTCGGTTTTTTGCCGATTTTTCGCACGAATTTTGCGCTGAAAAGCCCGCGATCGCGCCCACTCGGCGGCGGTCCCTGCACCCATCGAGCGTGGCGGGATTCTGGTCGAAAGGGTCGGTGTCGCGGGCCAAGATCCCGGTTGAGCGGATCGGCCAAAGCTCGATAAGGTGGCGGCCAAACGACGGGCGGAACGGTCGATCGCCGAAGCCGACCGCGAAAGGGGAGCGCCGGACCGCATCATGAGCCACGCGATCATCAACAGCCGCGATGTGGATTTCCTGCTGCATGAGTGGCTCGGCATTGCCGCGCTCGCCGGCCGGGCGGCCTTCGCGGATCACGGGCGCGAAACGTTCGATGCGGTGATCGACTTGGCACGGCGCCTGGCCGAGGCGGAATTCCTGCCCCATTACAAGACCGCCGACCGGATCGAGCCGGCGCTCGACGATGCCGGGGTGCATGTCCTGCCCGAGATCGGCCGGGCGATCGCCGCCTTCGCGGAAGCGGGCTTCTTCGGCGCCTCCTTCCCGGTGGAGGTCGGCGGGCTGCAACTGCCCTATGTCGTCCATACCGCCGCCACGGCGCATTTCATGGCGGCGAACGTGGCGACGGCGGCCTATCCGATGCTGACGACCGGCAACGCCAGGCTGCTGGTTGCCTTCGGCACGCCGGTCCAGATCGAGGCCTTTGCCAAGCCCGAGATCGCCGGCCGCTTCCTCGGCACCATGTGCCTGTCGGAGCCCCAGGCCGGCTCCTCGCTCTCCGACATCGCCACCCGCGCGGTGCCGGACGGCGAGGATGCGCTGGGCCCCCGCTACCGGCTCGCCGGCAACAAGATGTGGATCTCCGGCGGCGACCAGGACATCTCGGAAAATATCGTCCATCTGGTGCTGGCCAAGGTCGAGGGACCGGACGGCAAGCTGGTGCCCGGCACCAAGGGCGTGTCGCTGTTCATCGTGCCGAAGTTCCTGGTCGATGCCGACGGGCGGCCGGGCGAGCGCAACGACGTCGTCGTCGCCGGCCTCAACCACAAGATGGGCTATCGCGGCACGGCGAATTGCCTGCTGAACTTCGGTGAAGGCACCCGCTATCGGCCGTCCGGCCGGGCGGGGGCGGTGGGCTATCTGGTCGGCTCGGTCGGCCAGGGCCTGCCGATCATGTTCCACATGATGAACGAGGCGCGCATCTCGGTCGGCCTGGGTGCGGCGATGCTGGGCTATCGCGGCTACCTGCTGGCGCTCGCCTATGCGCGCGAGCGGCTGCAGGGCCGTCCGGCCGCGGCGCGGGGCGCCGGCCCGATGGTGCCGATCATCGAGCATGCCGACGTGAAGCGCATGCTGCTCGCCCAGAAATCCTACGTCGAAGGCGCGCTGGCCCTGATCCTCTATGCCGCCCGGCTGGTCGACGAGGAGGCGACCGGCGAGACCGAGGGTGCCCGCCACGTGGCGACCGAGCTGCTCGGCCTGCTGACGCCGATCGCCAAAGCCTGGCCGTCGGAATGGGGGCTGGCGGCGAACGACCTCGCCATCCAGATCCACGGCGGCTACGGCTATACGCGGGATTTCGATGTCGAGCAGCTCTATCGCGACAACCGGCTGAACCCGATCCACGAAGGCACGACCGGCATCCAGGCGATGGATCTGCTGGGTCGCAAGATCCTCAAGGACCGTGGCCAGGCCCTGGCACTCCTCGGCGAGCGCATCGCCGGGACCGTCGATCGCGCCGAGGGCCATGCCACGCTTGCTGCCGAGGCGAAGGCGCTTGCCGGTGTCTGGCGCGAGATCGGTGCCGTCGTCGGGCGGCTCGCCGCCGCCGGCGACGATGCGCATCTGCTCGATCATGCGACGGCGTTTCTCTCGGCCTTCGGTCATGGCGTGGTGGCCTGGCTCTGGCTCGAGCAGGCGATCGTCGCCCTTGCCGCGACGCCGGCCGATGCGGAGGATGCCGCCTTCTACCAGGGCAAGCTCGCCGCCTGCCGGTTCTTCTTCGCCAGCGAACTGCCAAAGACCGGCACCTGGCTGCGCCAGGTCGATGCGCGGAGCGACATCGCCGCGAACCTGCCGGCCGCGGCGTTCTGAGGCGCTACTGCATGGTCTGCGCCGACTGGACGATGTTGTTGATCAGCGCCTGGTTCGTGACGTTCTGGCCGTTGGCGCCGCGGAAGACGAGATTGCTGAAAAAGAATGCCTGGAGATTGGCGGCGTAGTCGCTGTTGCCGCTGACATTCTTGTAGCTGTTGAACGCCTCGCCCAGCGCGTTCGAATAGAAGTCCTGGCGCTGATAGGCCGAGGCTTGGCCGCCCATGGCCTGGCAGGCCTCGACCATGCCGCCGACGCCCTGCCCCAGCGGCCCGACATACTGGAAATGGCGCATGTCGATGATCACGCCCGGATGCCCCGGCGTCTGCACATAGCGATAGTTCTTCACGATCTTGCCCGCGGCATTCTTGACGGTCGGGTACTGGCCATTGACCGCCGCACCCCAGGTGCCGCCGAGCGGGTTCGCATTGCCGCGCAGGTAGCCGATGAAATCCTGCATCGTGACGGCGACGGCCGCATTGTCGCTGAGCTGGCCCCTGACCTTGCACGATGGCGACGGCGCCACCGGATTGGCCGGGCAATAGATCGACACCGCCTGCACGACGCGCTGACCCGGCAGGACGAAATCCGCGGTCGCGACCGACACGGCGCTGGCGTTGCCGTTCGGCGTGCAGGAGACCGGCCCGATCATGGATCTGGTGGCGTTCGGCGGCGTATAGCTGCGGGCGACCGTGGGGCCCGCGCGCGATGCATCGGACGTGATCGTGACCGCGTAGAAGCCGTCGGGGGATGCCGCCGAGGCGAGCAGCCCGCATTCCGGCGCGATGTCGGCGGCGAAATCGAACAAAGTGAACTTGACGACGCGCGCGGTGAACCCGGTCAGGACGGAATTTTGGTTGCACAGCATCGGCTGCTGCATGTCGCCGCCGGTGCCGCCGGCGTCGGGCCCCCATTGCATCTCCGCCTGGGACCATTGGCAGGTACTGCCCGTGCATTGCGGCACGGCGCAGGCGATCTGTAGGTAATCCAGCACGTCGCCGCGGCTGATCTGCATGCCGACGATCGCTGCGTTCGGCGGGCAGCGCAGGGTTTCGAGCTGGTAGTGGCGCCCCAGAGCGCGCCCACCCGCCTGGCCGTTCGCCTGCGCCGCGGTGTCGACCTCGTTGGCGTTCGGTTGCGACCATAGGGGCTGCACGACGCCGCCCTGCAGCACCCTCGATTGCGCCTGCGCCGGTGCTGCAAGCACCAGCAGGAACGGCGCCAGCCAGAGGACGCGCAACAGCTGCAGGCGAAGGTTTCGCATGGATGCTCTCCGGCACTTCCGGGGGGAGCATAGCATGATGCAGCCCGCGCGATGATCGCCGGCTTCGATGCCGCGCCGGTCACCCGTCGGGTTCGGTGCGTGCGGCCGGCGATCGGCCGGCCGCACGGAACCCGGGGTCAGTCGTGTTCGTACCCGTAGACTTCCGGCAGGATGAAGATCGCGGCCAGCAGCCCGATCAGCGGGAAGATGGCGACGAGCAGCGTGGCGTTGGCCTGGCCGATGGCGGCAAAGACCGACGGGAACAGGAAGATCGCCAGGAACGACGGCAGCTTGACGAACATGTAGGCGAAGCCGCTCGCCGTGCCGCGATATTCCGGCTTCGCGACCACGGTCGGGATGGTCATGCAGTTCGACGCGTCCCAGTAATGGCCCCACAGCATCGCCGCCGCGGCAAAGGGCAGGATCATCTTGTTGTCGGTATAGAGCGCCCCGGCCGCGACCAGCAGCGAGACCAGCACGATGGCGAAGCCGGCGATGCTGATGCCGCGCTGGCCGATCTTCGGTGTGATCATCGGCCCGACCCAGCCGGCAATCGCGGCGACGCAATAGAGCGCCATGGTGACGAGGTCGGTGCCGAGCACGGTCGAGACGCCGACCATCAGGAACAGCACCGGCAGATAGAAGGCGAAGGTCGAGAACTCACTGCCCTGGGCGAAGCAGGCGATCCAGCCGTAGAGCGTGGCGCGCCAGCGGATCGGGTCCCTGCGCATGTCGGCCAGGAAGGCGGCCGGATGCGGCTTCGGAATGACGACGTCCTCGTCCGGCAGCATGTCGAGCCGGTCGCCGAACATGTCGAGCGAGACCCGCTTGGCCTCGCGGAACCGGCCGCGGCGGATCAGCCAGACGGCCGTCTCCGGCAGGTCGTGGCGCATCACCAGGATGACGAGCGCCGGCACCGCGCCCAGGCCCAGGGTCACGCGCCAGATCAGCTCATGATCCAGGTTGGCGACGATGAACACCGCGATGACCGCCAGGGTCATGACCTCGCCGATCGCGAACATGAACTGCCAGCGGTTGCCCATGACCTCGCGCTTGCCCTTGGGCATGGACTCCATGATGTAGGTGTAGCCGTTGGAGATGTCGCTGCCGAGCGGGACGCCGAGGACGAAGCGGACCGCCACCAGCCACTCGACGCTGGTCACGAACGCCTGGGCGAGTGCCAGGATGATGAACAGGATCATCGTCGCCAGGAACATCACGCGTCGGCCGATCTTGTCGGACAGCCAGCCGCCCACCAGGGCACCGATCAGGGCGCCGCCCTGCGTGCCCGCCGCGGCCAGGCCCAGCAGCAGCGGATCGGGATGGTACTGGTCGCGAATGAAGACCAGCACGAACGCGATCGAATAAAGGTCCCATGCCTCCACCAGGATGGAGGACATCATGAGCCAGCCGACGCGATTGCCCTTGGGGTTGTATTTGCCCACGAGATGCCGGACGGCACCATTCATGGCAGCTTGCTGCGACGCTGCGATCGACACCGAATTTCCCCCTTCGGATTGTTGTTGATTTCACCGGCACTTGCGCGCCGCGTCACAGTACCGCCAGCATGCCTCCATCGACATAGATAATTTGCCCGTTCACGTAGTCGGACGCGGCAGAGGCGAGGAACACGGCGGTGCCGATCAACTCGCCCGGCTTGCCCCAGCGGCGCGACGGCGTGCGTCCGATCACCCAGGCGTTGAACGCCGCGTCGTTGACGAGCGCCTGGTTCATGTCGGTCAGCATGTAGCCGGGGCCGATGGCGTTGGCCTGGATGCCGTGCTGGGCCCATTCGGCGGTCATGGCGCGGGTCAGCATCTTGACGCCGCCTTTGGCCGCCGTATAGGGCGCGACGGTCGCGCGCGCGGCGTCGCTGGTCAGCGATCCGATGTTGATGATCTTGCCATGGCCGCGCGGGATCATCCGCTTCGCCGCCTCGCGCCCGACGACGAAGGCGCTCGTGAGGTTGGTCTCGATCACCCGGCGCCAGTCCGCCGTCGCCAGCTCGACCATCGGCCGGCGGAACTGGATGCCGGCATTGTTGACCAGGATGTCGACGGCGATGCCCTGGGCGTCGAGCTCGGCGAAGGCGGCGACCACCTCCGCCTCCTCCGTGACGTCGAAGCGCGCCTCGTGCACCGTGTGCCCGGCCGCACGCATCTCGGCGGCGGCCTCAGCCAGCCGGGTGGCTGAGGCGCCGTTCAGAACGATGGCGGCACCGGCCTCGGCAAGGCCCTCGGCCATGGCGCGGCCGAGGCCGCGGGAGGAGCCGGTGACGAGCGCCGTGCGACCGGCGAGATCGAAGAGCTGTCCCTTCATGGCGCTCACGCCACCGACCGACGGACGATGAGATCGGACCGCTCGAACACGGCCGGCAGCAGGTCCGTGCCCAGGCCCGGGCCTTCCATCGGCAGCACATAGCCGTTCTCGATCACCGGCAGGGTGGTGACGAGTTCCTTGTACCAGCCGGTGTAGAAGGCGCGGACGCTCTCTTGGATGAGCGTGTTGGGCTGGCTGAACGAGGCATGAATGCCGGCGATGAAGCCGACCGGGCCGATGCAGTCGTGCGGCGCGAACGGGCGATGGTAGGTGTCGGCCATGGCGGCGATCTTGCGGCCCTCGGTCAGGCCGCCGGTCCAGCACAGGTCGGCCATCACCACATGCATGGCGTCGCGGTCGAGCATGTCCTTGTAGGGGAAGCGGCTGCCGAGCGTCTCGCTGGCACAGGTCCAGACGCTGGTCGACCTCGCATATTCCGCCAGCGCCTGCGGCGAGTTCATGCGGATCGGGTCCTCGTACCAGGTCGGGGTGTATTGCTCGAGGATCTTCGCCAGCTTCTTCGCCATCGGCAGGTTCCACAGCGAATGGAACTCGACCATGATCTCCATCTTATCGCCGACCGCCTTGCGGATCTTCTCGAACGGCTCCAGCGCCGCCTTCAGTTGCGTCGGCGTGATCGACATGCCGTCGTTTTCCATGGCGGCCGGGTCGAACGGCCAGATCTTCATGGCGGTGATGCCGGATTCGAGCAGGCTTTCGGCAACCGCATCCGCCCGGGTCATGAAGCCCTGCAGGTCCTCGTAGGGACCGGCCGCCTGGCTCTGGTTCCAGTTGGACACGGGCTTGATGTTGGTCGAGCGCACATAGCCATAGCCGGCGCAGGTGTTGTAGACGCGCTGCTTCGGACGGCAGAGCCCGCCCAGCATCTGGTGCACCGGCTGGCCGCACACCTTGCCGAACAGGTCCCACAGCGCGATGTCGACGGCCGAGGCGGCGCGATACTCGACACCGGTGCTCGACTGCGCCATCGGCAGGTTCAGCATGTCGCGATGGATCGCCTCGATATGCAGCGGGTCGCGGCCGAGGAGGCGGCCGGCGAGCGTGTCATGGATATGCGCCTCGACCGCGCCGGCGCCGTAGAAGGTCTCGCCCAATCCGATCACACCGCTATCGGTGTGAACGCGGACCCAGATCACGTTCGCGAACTCGGCCGTCCGCAACGTCTCGATCGAGACTATCTTCATCGGCTGTCCTCCCTTGTTCGGTATCGCCAGCGTGAGCGCCCATCTTCGAAGCATTGCACGCGACAGCACGCTAAGCCCTGTCGTGAAATATCACAACATATTATACGCTCCGGACCCGAGAATCTTCGCTTGGCGTCCGATGCCGAGGCCCTGCCACCTCCGGTTCAATCCCCATCTTTCTTCGCGTCGAACTTTCGCCTATTCTGAGAACTCAATAGTTTGAGGGAACTTTTATGAAGCGCGCGCTCCTTTTATGTGTGACGGCAGTTCTTTTGAGTGCCTGCGGATCGATCCCGCCACTTAATTTCTCGGTGCCGAACGTCGGGCCCAGCCCCGCCAAGCTTGATGCGGAGGTCAAGTCCCTGACGGTCACCGTGGCCAGGCCGGACGAGAAGACGGGCGGCCTGCCGCCGACGGCGGAAGGCCTTGCGCCATTATGGAAGACGTCGGTTGAAGAGGCGCTGGATAGAATGGCGATCTTCAACGATGACGCGTCGCGGAAAGTGTCGCTATCGGTAAAGATCCTGAAGCTCGAGGTGCCGGGCGCGGGGTTGAGCATGACGACCGACGCGGCCGCCCGATATGAGATCATCGATCGGAAAACCGGCTCCGTGATCTTTACGACGGATATTTCCTCAAGTGGGACCACGCCGCTCGACTTCGCCTTTCAGGGCGTTGCCCGTGCGAGGGAATCGGTCAACCGGGCGGTCCAGAACAACATCAGCCAGTTTCTGCAGCAATTGCAGACGGTGGACCTGAGCAAGCCGATGTTCCCGACGGCTGCCGTTCCGGCGGCGGCCTCGCCAAAAGCCATGGCGCCCACGAGTTGAGGGTGCGATGACCATGGCAATCTTCCGGGTCGCCGCCGTCGGACTCTTGGCAATCATGTGTGCCGGATGTCAGCCGAACGTGTCTCCCGACACCTACTCGGTCGGGGCGGTCGGACAAGCCAACCGGACGGTGCGAGGGATGATCATCAGCGCCAGGGCGGTCGCGATCTCCGGTACGCAATCAGGGATCGGTGCGGGTGCCGGTGCCGCTGCCGGCGGCGTTGCGGGCTCGCATCTCGGTGGCAACGGCACGACTGCCGCTATCGGAGCCATAGGTGGCGTCATCGCCGGCGGCATCGTCGGCGCGATGGCCGAAGATGCCGCTACCCGACAGGGCGGCATGGAGTACGTGGTTCAAACGGAGAACGGTGCGCTGCTGACCGTTGTCCAGGGAGCTCAGCCCGCTCTCTCCCAGAGCCAGAAGGTGCTGGTGATCTACGGAAGCCGTTCGCGAGTCATCGCGGACCCCAGCGCGTAACTCTTGCCGGAAAGAGGGGAGAGGCTTCGGCTTCCTCCCCTCGTTTCCGGATCCGGGCCACCTCGTCGAGGCTCGACCGGCGCAAGGTCGCCGTCGACGCGGGACGGGCGCCCGCGATCAGCCCAGCATCGATCCGGTTTCGATGAAGCGCTGGTGCCAGGATAGTGCCTCGCCGAGGAGCGAGGGCGACTGGCCGCCATAGGAATGTTCCTTGGCCCGCCGGAAATAGTCGGCGAGCGCCGGGCGGTAGTCGGGGTGCGCGCAGTTCTCGATGATCACTTTGGCGCGCTGCCTCGGCGACAGGCCGCGCAGGTCGGCCAGCCCCTGCTCGGTCACGATCACCTGCACGTCCTGGGCGATGTGATCGACGTGGCTGGCCTGCGGCACGATCGAGGAGATCTTGCCGCCCTTGGCGGTAGACGGCGTCATGAAGATCGAGACAAAGGCATTGCGGGCGAAATCGCCCGAGCCGCCGATGCCGTTCTGGATGCGCGAGCCCATGATGTGGGTCGAATTGACGTTGCCGTAGATGTCGGCCTCGATCAGCCCATTCATGGCGAGGCAGCCCAGGCGCCGGATCAGTTCCGGGTGGTTGCTGATCTCCTGCGGCCGCAGGATCATCTTGTCGCGATAGCGCGCCATGTCGGTGTTGATCGCCGCCGCCGCCTCGGGGCTGAGCGAGAAGGCGGTGGCGGATGCCATGCGCAGCTTGCCGGCCGACAGCAGGTCCAGCATCCCGTCCTGGATCACCTCGGTATAGGCGGTCATGTCCTCGAACGGGCTGTCCAGAAGGCCGGTGAGCACCGCGTTCGCGATGTTGCCGACGCCGGACTGAATGGGCAGCCGCGAGCGCGGCAGGCGGCCCTTCGCGACCTCATGGCCGAAGAAGTCGAGCAGATGGCCCGCGATGGCCCGCGCCACGGCGTCGGGCGGCGCGAACGGCAGATTGCGGTCGGGCGCCTCAGTCTCGACGATGGCGACGATCTTGTCGGGATCGCAGCGCAGGTAGGGCTCGCCGATACGGTCATCGGGGCGGACGAGCGGGATCGGCACGCGATGGGGCGGCAGCGCGGTGCCGTAATAGACGTCGTGCATGCCCTCGAGCGCGGCATTCTGCCAGCTGTTGACCTCAAGGATGACCTGCCCCGCCCGCTCGAGCCAGGTCTTGTTGTTGCCGACCGAGGAGGAGGGGATGAGTGCCCCGTCGGGCCGGATGCCCGTGACCTCGATCACCGCCGTGTCGAGCGGGCCGAGGAAGCCCTGCCAAGCCATGGGGGCGACTTGGCTCAGATGCATGTCGAAATAATCCATCTCGCCGCGATTGATCTTCTCGCGCACGACCGGATCGGAATTGTACGGCAGGCGGAACTCGATCCCGTCGGCCTTGGCCAGCGCGCCGTCGAGCTCGGGACCGGTCGAGGCGCCGGTCCACACCCGCACGCGGAACGGCCGGCCGGCGGCATGCTCTGCCTCGATGCGCGCGGCAAGCGCGATCGGCACGGCCTTCGGATAGCCGGAGCCGGTGAAGCCGCTCATGCCGACGGTACTGCCGGCGGCGATCAAGCTCGCCGCCTGTTCGGCGCTCATCACCTTGGCGCGTAGTTTGTCGCAGGCGATCCGCTGCTGGTCCATCGCTTCAGACTCCGTGAGATGTCCGCCGGCCCGGCGACGCGCCGTCACGGCGGCCGAAATCCCGGGGGCAATCAGGCGCAGAATGCGCCGCGCGATCCCCCGTCACAATGCGCGACTTCCCGACCCCAGGGTTTCAGCCGGCGCGCCCCAGCAGGCCATTGACGATGCCGGGGCCCCAATAGAGCGTCGTGAAATAATAGGTTCCGAGCGAGACGAAGAAGGTCGCGAAATTCAGCGCCAGCGCCGCCGACAGCCCGATGCCGGACCGGCTCGCCTGTCGCCGGGCGCGGATGAACAGTTCGGCGATCGCGAGGTTCGGCAGGTAGAAGAGGAACGCCATCGCGACATCGAACGGCCCGCGGAAGCCGTCGGTATGGCCGGCGCCGTTCGTCACCATCAGCCAGAAGCCGTAATCCATGCGATAGAGCCATGAGCCGATCGCAAGCGCGAACAGGCGGATTGCCCAGCCCCGATGGCGCTCGATGCGGCGGGCGCGGGCGTGGCGATAGGTCTCGGCGGCGGCGGCGACCATGAGCGTGCCGTAGAGGCCGAAGCCGATATCCATCGGGGTCCCGCCGATCGTCCCCTTGCCCAGGATGAAGCTGAGGCCGCCCAGGCCGGCCAGGGCCGCGGCGGTAACGTAGAGGCGGCCGAGCCAGCGGTGCAGCGCCGGCCAGCGCCGGCGCAGCGCGCCGATCAGCTGCACCGGCCCGAGCAGCAGCAGGATGCCGCCGGTGGCGAGATGGGCGCTCATGGCGAGAAAGGCGAGCCAATTGCCGCCGTCGTAGAGGCCCGGGAGATTGCGGTTCCACTGATCGAGATGGTGGGCCGGGATGGCACCCACGTAGAAGGCCAGGATATAGGCGCCGAAGATGGCGGCGCTGATCCAGCTCGCCGCGACCAGGCCGAGGCCCGACCAGCGAACGGTCGCCCGTGCCCGGAGCGCGGGCGCTGTGGCGCGGACGGTTGCCTGGTCGAACATGGGTTACCCGGGCGGCAGGTCGGTCACCGGCTGGGCCGCGGCGGTGACAAGTGGCCACCGGGTCCCGCCGGCGGCCCCGGGATCGCCCGTGCGCGCGAATGCCGCCCAGACCGCGCGCATCTTCCGCCCGAGCCTATCGATCTCGGTCCAGGGGGCGCCGGCCAGCATCGGCGCCTCGCGCCAGGCGGCCTCGCTGCCCAAGAGAAAGGGCAGCTCGATCGTGTGGCAGTCGCCGAGGCCGGTGTCGGGCCCGTTCCAGGCGAAGCGATAGAGGTGGGCCTTCTGCCCGGCGGCCGCGGTCTCGGCCGCGAGCTTCTGCGCGGCCTCGATCCGGGGCCGGCTCGCTTCGCGAAACGGCGCCAGGTCGGCGCCCGGCGTCGGCTGGCGCTTCTCGCGGATCAGCACGAACGGCGCGTTGTCCTCGCGCGTCCAGCCGCACAGCAAGGGCACGCCCAGCGGCACCGGTGCCGCCGGCCCGACCGGCAGCCAGACCGTCGTCTCCGGCCGGACGGCGGCGAACTTGCCCTGTGCCTCGACGATCTCCGCGGCGCTCGCCGTGCGCGGATCCTTGCCCAGCACCTTGAGATAGGCGGCCGAGACCTCCTCGATCTGCGCGCGCGCATAGGGCGGGATCGCGCCGCTCTGGACGATGGCGCGATGAAACAGCGTGCCGCCGTGGCCCCAGGCGCCCATGGCGACGATCGAGCCGCCGCCGGCCGATTGGCCGAACAGGGTGACGTTGCCGGGATCGCCGCCGAACTTCGCGATGTTCGCCTTGACCCACTCGAGTGCGGCGACCTGGTCGCTCATACCGGGGCTGGGTGCCGTGCCGCCGGCGAACTGCAGATAGCCGAGGGCGCCCAGGCGATAGGTGACGGACACGACCACCACGTCCTGCTCGCCGGCCAGCTTGTCGCCGTCATACCAGGGGAGCTCGCCGGCGCCGCTGACGAAGGCGCCGCCATGCAGGAACACCATCACCGGGCGCCTGCCGGCGCGCGACGGCGTGAAGACCGAAAGAACTTGGCAATGCTCGTCCTGCGGCACGGCTGCGGCCGGACCCATGGCCAGGCCGAGGCGCGACGGCGCCTGCGGCGCAATCGGCCCGCGCGTCTCCTTGATCAGGGACTCGTCGAACGGCACGATCTCGGGCTGGCCGAAGCGCTCGGCCCGCGCATAGCGGATGCCGCGGAAGATCGCCACCCCGCCGCTTGCCGCGCAGGCCGGCGCGCCGACGCCCGCCAGGGCAAGCGCTGCGCCGCCGACGCCCAGGAGATGTCGGCGCGACCATTGTCCGTTGCTCACCATCGGGCCTCCCCTGTCGATGCGGCTCCACCAAAAGTAGCGCACATCCTATTGGCGATTGCCAAGGGCTGCCGCCGCCGGACGGAGAGGCCGCGACAGCGCGCTACAGGCGCCGCGCGGCCTGGGCTATGATCATTCCGAGGCTGGCGACACTGCCGTTGCGGAGGCCCGAGCGATGATTGCCGATCGAGGAAGGTCCTTCGCCATCCTGCTTCTGGCACTGCTGGCGGGCGGTCCGGCGCGGGCCGAGATCACGGCCAGGGAATATCCCCTGCCGGCCGGGGTCGGGGCGCACGACGTGGCACCGGCTCCCGACGGCGGCGTGTGGTTCACCGCCCAGAGGCAGGGCGCCCTCGGCCGGCTCGACCCGGCGACCGGCCATGTCGACCTGCTGCCGCTCGGCAAGGAATCGGCGCCCCATGGCGTGATCGTCGGGCCGGATAGCGCCGCCTGGGTCACGGACGGCGGCCTCAACGCGATCGTGCGGGTCGATGCCAAGACGCATGCCATCGCGCGCTTTCCCCTGCCCGGCGGCCGCAACTTCGCCAATCTCAACACGGCGGTGTTCGATCGGACGGGCACCCTGTGGTTCACCGGCCAGGACGGCGTCTATGGCCGGCTCGACCCTGAGGCGGGCCAGGTGAGGGTCTGGGAAGCGCCGCGCGGCCCCGGCCCCTACGGCATCACCGCGACCGGCGCGGGCGTCTTCTTCGCCTCGCTCGCCGGCAATTATCTGGGCCGCATCGATCCGGCCGCGGGTGCCGCCACCGTGATCGACCCGCCGACGCAAGGTGCGGGCCCCCGCCGCGCCTGGGCGGATTCCCGGGGCCGGGTCTGGATCAGCGAATGGAACGCCGGCAATGTCGCCCGCTACGAGCCGGCGGGCAGCACCTGGCGGACCTGGCATCTGCCCGGCGGCCATCCCAAGGCCTACGCGGTGTTCGTCGACGACAAGGACGTGGTCTGGCTCAGCGACTGGGGCGCCAATGCCATCCTGCGCTTCGACCCGGCGAGCGAGCAGTTCACGAGCTTCCCCTGCGGCAGCGCCGCCGCCGAAATCCGCCAGCTGCTCGGCCGCCCCGGCGAGGTCTGGGGCGCCGAATCGGCCCTCGACCGGCTGATCATGTTCAAGACCGAGTAGGTGCCTGCGGCGCCTCGCGCCAATGAAAAAGGGACCAGCGATTTCTCGCTGATCCCTTTGATATGGTGGAGCCATGGGGAGTCGAACCCCAGACCTCTACAATGCCATTGTAGCGCTCTACCAACTGAGCTATGACCCCGAATTCCGGGTCCGGCGGCGGCGGAAACCGCCAGCGTCGGGAGCCCGGAAACTAATCAGGTGCCGGGTGCCGTGCAAGGGAAAAATAACCCTCGCACCCCCGGCGATCAAGCCGGTCGGCAATGCCGATAGGGCATGGCTCGATCGGCCCGGATCCCCGGTTCAGGCGGCCTGGCGCAGGTCGAGCGCGTAGGCGCGGCCGAAGCGGTTGTTGATGAATGCTTCGAACGGAATGTCCTCCTGGCGCACGAAGCCCTTGGGGGCCAGCTGCCCCTCGGCCAGCATGTCCAGCACCGTGCAGATGCCCGACGCCGTCGTGATCTGGATGGCGCTATGGACGCGGCCGCGGATCTGCCGGCTATAGACCTTGTTCGCGTAGGTCTCCTGCACGAAGCGGTCGCCCTGCCAGCCGCTGACCGTGACCAGGATGACGACGACGTCCTGCAGGGTCGCCGGCACGGCGTTCTCCAGGATGTCCTTGAACACGTCGCGCCGGTCCCTGAGCCGCAGGTCGTTCAGGAGCGCCTTCATGATGGCGCAATGGCCGGGATAGCGGATGGTGCGGTAGTTGAGATTGCGTACCTTGCCCTCGAGGCTCTCGCACAGGGTGCCGAGGCCGCCCGAGGTGTTGAACGCCTCGTACTTGACGCCGTCGAGCGAGAATTCCTCGAGCTCCTCCAGCGGCGGCACCTCGCGCAGAGTGCCGTTGACGATCGCCTCGCACGGCTCGCAATACTCGTTGATGACGCCGTCGGTGCTCCAGGTCAGGTTATAATTGAGCGCGTTCGACGGATATTGCGGCAGGGCGCCGACGCGCATCTTGACCGTGTCGAGCCGGTCGAAATGGCCGGCGAGATTATTGGCGACGATCGAGATGAAGCCGGGCGCCAGCCCGCATTGCGGGATGAAGGTCGACGACGCCTGCGTCGCCAGCTGCTTCACCAGGCGCGTGGTCGCGACATCCTCGGTCAGGTCGAGATAGTGGGTCCCGGCGGCCAGCGCGGCCTCGGCGACCTTGCCGGTGAGATGGTAGGGGGCGGCGCTCAGCACCGCGAAGCGACCCGTGAGCGCCCGGCCGAGTGCCGCGCCGTCGGCGATGTCGAGCGTCAGCCGCTCGACGCCCGGGCCGGTCCCGAGCCGGGACAGCTGGTCGGCCGAGCGATCGGCGATCGCGACCCGATAATCGCCGGTCGCATCGAGCATTTCGGCGATGGTCGAACCGATCTTGCCGGCACCGACGACGAGCACGTCCTTCATGGTCTTCCTCTCGATGTTCTCTAAAGTCTCAGATGAACATCTTTACTTCCGGCCCTCGTCGGTTCGTAGTCAGCAGAGCGACGATCCGAGTCGCGCCTTTCGGCGGAATGACGTTATGGCTGGCAAAGCGACGATAGACGCGACCGACGAAGCATTGTTGCAGCTGCTGCGCGCCGATGCGCGCCGGCCGACGGCCGATCTCGCGCGCGCGCTCGGCCTGTCGCGGACCACGGTGCAGAGCCGCCTGGAACGCCTGGAACGCGGCGGCGTCGTCGCCGGCTATACGGTGCGGCTCTCGCCCGAGGCGGCGGGCGCGCTCATCCGCGCCCATGTCCTGATCACGATCCTGCCGAAGTTCGCCGCGAAGGCGGAAACCGCACTCCGGAAGATTCCGCAGATCACGGCCCTTTATTCGGTGAGCGGCCCGTACGATATGATCGCCGTGGTCGAGGCCGGATCGGTCGAGCAGATGGATTTTCTGATCGACGAGATCGGTGCCCTCGACGGCATTGAACGGACGGTTTCCTCGATCATCCTGTCGACCAAGTTCGATCGCTAATTCCCAGCCTGGGACAGAGCCCCCCATGACCATTCGCAACGGCTTCATCGATACCATCGGCAACACGCCGCTCATCCGGCTCGCCCGCGCGTCCGACGCCACCGGCTGCGAGATCCTGGGCAAGGCCGAATTCCTCAATCCCGGCGGCTCGGTCAAGGACCGGGCGGCACTCGCCATCATCGAGGATGCGGTCGCCTCCGGCCGGCTCAAGCCCGGCGGCACGATCGTCGAGGGCACGGCGGGCAACACCGGCATCGGCCTGGCGCTGGTCGGCAACGCGCTGGGCTACCGCACCGTCATCGTCATGCCCGATACCCAGAGCCAGGAGAAGAAGGACTACCTGCGCCTGATTGGCGCCGATCTGCGCCTGGTGCCGGCGGCGCCCTACAGGGAGCCGGGCAATTACGTGCATGTGTCGGAACGGCTGGCGGCCGAACTGGCCGAGACATCGGCGAACGGCGCCATCTGGGCGAACCAGTTCGACAATGTGGCGAACCGCGAGGGCCACCGGCGCACGACTGGGGTCGAGATCTGGCAGCAGACCGGCGGCCGCGTCGACGGCTTCATCTGTTCCGCCGGCACGGGCGGCACCATCGCCGGAGTGGCGCTGGCGCTCAAGGAGCGCAATCCCGCCGTCCGCATCATGCTGGCCGACCCGATGGGCTCCGCCTTCTACAACCATTTCACCCGAGGTGAGCTGGTCGCCGAGGGTAACTCGATCACCGAGGGCATCGGCAACGGTCGGATCACGGCCAATATCGCCGGAGCCCCGATCGACGGCGCGCTGCGCGTGACCGACGAGGAGGCGCTGCCGGTCGTGTTCGACCTGGTCGAGCACGAGGGGCTCGTGCTGGGCGGGTCGACCGGCATCAATGTCGCCGGAGCCATCAAGCTCGCCCGCGAGATGGGGCCGGGCCACACGATCGTGACCATCCTGGCCGACGGCGGTGCGCGCTATCAGTCCAAGCTGTTCAACCCGGCCTTCTTGCGCTCGAAGCACCTGCCGGTGCCGCGCTGGATGGCGTAAGCCCGGCGCGGCGGTAGCGCGCCGAGAACGACGTCCCATGAACGACAAGGGCCCGGCCGATCGCCCGGCCGGGCCCTCATTCTTCGTTCGACTTGGGGGAGGGCGCTTAGCGCTCTTCCTCTTCGTCGACGTTCTCGATGACTTCGGCCAGATCGTCCTCGTCCTCGCCCAGCTCGGACGCGTCCTCGATCAGGTCCTCGTCTTCCTCTTCGTCGCCATCGGCAACGACGGCGTCATCGCCCTCGACCGCCTCGACATCCTCGACCTCCGGATCGATCGCGACGCCGGGCGCCGCTTCCGTGTCCTTCTCGACGATGCTCGACGGGCGCGACCGGCGCGTCTTCAGGAATGCCTCCGGGTCGAATTCGGTCTGGCACTTCGGGCAGACGATCGGCTCACGGTTCAGGTCATAGAACTTTGCACTGCAGGACTGGCAGATGCGCTTGGTGCCCCATTCGGGATTTGCCACCGGAAACTCCGTCTCTACATGCAGCGGGATCGGCGGCAATTGCCATGATCGTCGTCACCTGTCAAAAGCAAAATCCCTGCATCGAACGCAATTCGCGTGCGCGAAGGGCGATTTCCGCCGTAGGGTCGGCCCCAGCCGACGCTTCCAAGCCCGCCAGAGGTTACGTCTTTCCATGCCGCCGCAGCCGCTCATCGCCCGCCCCAGCGGGAAGCTCGCCGGCACCGTCCGGGTCCCCGGCGACAAATCGATGGCCCATCACGCGCTCGTCCTGGGCGCGCTCGCCGTCGGCCGGACCCGCATCAAGGGGCTGCCCGACAGCGCCGACCTGCACGCCACCGCGGCGGCCCTGCGGGCGCTGGGCGCCCAGGTCACCCGCCACGACGACGGGCTGTGGACCGTCGACGGCGTCGGCGTCGGCGGCCTCGGCGAACCGGCTCAGGTGCTCGACCTTGGCACCTCCCGCACGGGCCTGTGCCTGCTCATGGGGCTGGTCGCGACGCATCCGGTGACCGCCGTCTTCACCGGCGGCGCACTGCTCGCCAAGCGGCCGATGGCGCGAATCCTCCGCCCGCTCGAGATGATGGGCGCCCAGTTCGTCGCCCGGCGCGGTGGCCTGCTGCCGATCACGGCGATCGGTGCGGCCCTGCCGATGCCGATCGACTACCGCCTGCCGGTCGCCTCGGCCCAGGTCAAGTCGGCGATCCTGCTGGCCGGACTCAATGCTGCCGGCACGACCGGCGTGATCGAGCCGTGGCCGACGCGCGACCATACCGAACGGATGCTGCGCACCTTCGGCGCCCGGGTCACGGTCGAGCCGGCCGCCGACGGCGGCAGCCGCATCCTGCTCACCGGGCAGCCGGAACTGGCGCCGGCAACGCTCGACCTGCCGGCCGACCCCTCGTCGGCGGCCCTGCCGATGGTCGCGGCCCTGGCGCTCGCAGGCTCCGACGTGACGCTGCTCGACGTGGCGCTCAATCCGCTGCGCACCGGCCTCATCAGCACGCTGCAGGAAATGGGCGCCGCGATCGAAATCCTGAACCCGCGGCAGGTCGGCAACGAGCCGGTCGGCGACCTGCGCGTCCGAGCCAGCCGGCTCAAGGGGATCACCGTTCCGGCCGAGCGGGCGCCGAGCATGATCGAGGAATATCCGATTCTCGCCGCCGCCGCCGCCCAGGCCGCCGGCGTCACGGTGTTCCGCGGCCTGAACGAGTTCAGGGCCCGGGAGGGCGAGCGGCTGACCGCCGTCGTCAACGGGCTCGCGGCGTGCGGCGTGCGCATCGCGGTCGACCACGACACGCTGACGATCCAGGGCGCCGGCGGCCCGGTGCCGGGCGGCAGCCGGATCGAGACCGGCCGGGACCATCGGGTCGCGATGGCGTTTCTGGCGCTGGGGCTCGGCGCCAAGGCGGCGGTCGAGATCGACGATGCCGCGGCGATCGAAACGAGCTTTCCCGATTTCGCCGGCCTGATGCGCGGGCTTGGCGCGGATATTTCAACAGGGACATTCTGATGGGTGCGTTCATTATCGCGGTCGACGGCCCGGCGGCGGCCGGCAAGGGTACGTTGTCTCGGCGTCTGGCAGGGGAATACGGTCTCGCTCATCTCGATACCGGGGCGCTCTACCGTGCCACGGCGCGCGACGTGCTGGCGGCCGGGGTCGATCCGGCCGATGGCGATGCCGCCGCGGCGATCGCCGCCAAGCTCGATCCGGCGAGCCTCGCCGACCCGGCGCTGCGCAGCGAGGCGGTCGGCCGCGCCGCCTCGGTCGTGTCGTCGCATCCGGCGGTGCGCGCGACCCTGCTCGATTACCAGCGCAACTTCGCCTATCACCCGCCCGTAGGCACCAAGGGCGCCGTGCTCGACGGCCGCGACATCGGCACCGTGGTCTGCCCCGAGGCGACGGTGAAGCTCTACGTCACCGCCTCGCTGGAGGCGCGCGCCGGCCGCCGGCTGCGCGAGCTCGAGGCGGCCGGAGGTCCGGTCGATGCTGCGGCCGTGCTGGCCGACATGCAGGCGCGCGACGAACGCGACAGCAAACGGTCGGCGGCACCGCTCAGGCCGGCCACCGATGCGGTCGTGCTCGACACCAGCGGGCTCGATGCCGACGAGGCGTTCGGGGCGGCCGTCTCGATCGTCCGCGCGCGCATCCGGTCCCTCGGCACCTCGCAAGCCTGAACTGCGTGCCTTAAGGGCGCTAGAAGGCGCCGAGTCGGTTGCTTCGGCGGCCGGGCGAGAGTATAGAGTCCGCCGCTTTGAGAGCGATTATCGGGAGCTTTGTCCGTCCCGGCCTAGGCGCCGGGTGGATGACGGCTCCCTTTCGTCTTGGCCGACGGTCCGTCGTGGACCCGGCCGACGGGGGATTCCCAAGCTCGTGAAGACGGGTCTTTACCGCCGCGCCCGACCTTGTCGGCGGTAGACCGGTTCGCCTCGATCCCCGGCGCAACCGGTCTCAAAATCGTTCGGGATCACAGGAGAGCCGATGGCTTCTGCAACCACTCACGCCGAGCCCTTTGAAAAGGAGAGCTTCGCCGCTCTTCTCGACGCCTCGCTCGGAACTTCGTCCAGCCTCGAAGGCACGGTCGTCAAGGGCCATGTCATCGGGATCGAGAACGACATGGTTCTCATCGACGTCGGACTGAAGTCCGAGGGTCGTGTCCCGCTCAAGGAATTCGCGAACGCCGGCAAGCCGGCCGAGCTCGCCATCGGCGATCTCGTCGAGGTCTATCTCGAGCGCATGGAAGACAAGCATGGCGAAGCGCAGCTGAGCCGTGAGAAGGCCCGCCGCGAAGAGGCCTGGACGCTTCTGGAGAAGAGCTTCACCGCCAACGAGCGCGTGACCGGCGTCATCTTCGGTCGCGTCAAGGGCGGCTTCACGGTCGACCTCAACGGCGCCGTCGCGTTCCTGCCGGGCAGCCAGGTCGATATCCGCCCCGTGCGCGACATCACCCCGCTGATCGGCACGCCGCAGCCGTTCCAGATCCTCAAGATGGACCGCTCGCGCGGCAACATCGTCGTCTCGCGTCGCGCCGTGCTCGAAGAGAGCCGGGCCGAAGCGCGCTCGGAGCTGGTGGCGAACCTCAAGGAAGGCCAGATCCTCAACGGCGTGGTCAAGAACATCACCGACTACGGTGCGTTCGTCGACCTCGGCGGCGTCGATGGCCTGCTGCACGTCACGGACATTGCCTGGCGCCGCATCAACCACCCGTCGGAAGCCCTGCATATCGGCCAGTCGGTCAAGGTGCAGGTCATCCGCTTCAATCCCGAGACGCAGCGCATCTCGCTCGGCATGAAGCAGCTCGAGGCGGATCCGTGGGAGGGCGTCGAGCTCAAGTACCCGTCGGGCGCCCGCTACAAGGGTCGCGTCACGAACATCACGGACTACGGCGCGTTCGTCGAGCTGGAGCCGGGTGTCGAGGGTCTCGTTCACGTCTCGGAAATGTCCTGGACGAAGAAGAACGTGCATCCGGGCAAGATCGTTTCGACTTCCCAGGAAGTCGAAGTCATGGTGCTCGACGTCGATCCGCAGAAGCGCCGGATCAGCCTGGGCCTGAAGCAGACCCTGGCCAATCCGTGGGAAAGCTTCATCGAGCAGTTCCCGGTCGGGACGGAGCTCGAGGGCGAGGTCAAGAACATCACCGAGTTCGGTCTGTTCGTTGGCCTGCCGGGCGACATCGACGGCATGGTTCACCTGTCCGACCTCGACTGGGCGCGCCCGGGCGAGGAAGTGGTTGCCGACTACAAGAAGGGCGACCAGGTCAAGGTCAAGGTGCTCGACGTCGACGTCGAGAAGGAGCGCATCTCGCTCGGCATCAAGCAGCTCTCGGAAGATCCGTACGAAGAGAGCCTGTCGAAGCTGAAGAAGGGCGACGTCGTGACCTGCACGGTGACCCAGGTCACCGAGAACGGCCTCGAAGTCACCACGGCCGACGGCATGCCGGGCTTCATCCGCAAGGCCGAGCTGTCGCGTGAGCGCAGCGAGCAGCGTCCGGACCGTTTCGCCGTCGGCGAAAAGGTCGACGCGAAGGTAACGGCTCTCGATCGCGCGACCCGCAAGGTCACGCTGTCGATCAAGTCGCGCGAAGTCGAGGAAGACAAGAAGGCGATGGCCGAGTTCGGTTCGTCCGACTCGGGCGCCAGCCTGGGTGATATCCTCGGTGCCGCCTTCAACCGCGCCAAGTCGGAGAAGGAGAGCTCGTAAGAGTCTCTATTTTACGACCTGCGGTTTTCGCGGAAAATGGGAACGGGCGGCTTCGGTCGCCCGTTTTCTTTTGGCGCCAGCCTTCCGGGGCGTCGATCGGTCCGGAAAAAACCCTTTAAGCTAAAAGGCTTATTGACCTTGGCCGGGCGATTTGGCAGGCTGCTACCCCTCGCATCGGGGATGAAATCCAGTTTCCCGGGAAAGGTCGGACCCATGACCAAGTCTGAGCTCATCCTGCGCCTTGCCGAAACCAATCCGCATCTCTACCAGCGCGATGTCGAACGCATCGTGACGACGATCTTCGGCGAGATCGCGGACGCGCTCGCCCGCGGCGACCGGGTCGAGCTGCGCGGCTTCGGCGCTTTCTCGGTCAAGCGCCGGGACGCCCGCGTCGGCCGCAATCCGCGGACCGGCGACAGCGTTCGCGTCGACGAGAAGTTCGTGCCCTATTTCAAGACCGGCAAGCAGCTGCGCGATCGGCTCAACGCCGACGACGCGTGATCCCGGCAAGGGGGGTTGCGCTTCGACTGTTGAACCATCGGCATCTCTCGCCCATGCTGCGCGCGTAGGTCGGGCGAAGCGGGGCGGAAGATGCGGTATTTCTATTGGGGCCTGACGGCCCTCATCGCGATCATTATCGCCTGTTTCGCCGTGTCGAACCGGACGGCCGTCGACCTGGAATTCTGGCCGCTGCCGCTCGCCCTGTCGGTGCCGCTCTATCTGGTCGTGCTCGTCGTGCTGCTGCTGGGCTTGGCAGTCGGCTGGTTCGCCGGCTGGGCCGGCAGCTGGCGCGTGCGGCGCGAACGCCGGCGCCATGCCAGGCGGATCGAGGAGCTGGAGCGCGATCTCGGCCGGCTGCACGCAGCCTCGAGCGACGCCGCGACAGGCAAGTCGCTGGTCCAGGCCGGCTGAGCGGCGATGGTCGAGCCCCTGCGCGGCCGGATGCCCGCCTCGACCGGCATGCGTCTCGTCAGCCCGTCCGAGGTGCATGCGGCACTCGATTACGAGCAGCTCGTCGAGGCGCTTCGGCAGATGTTCCGCAGCGATTGCACCGTGCCGCTGCGCCATCATCACACGATTCCGGCCGGCGGCGGGCGCGAGGATGCGACCCTGCTGCTGATGCCCGCCTGGCAGGCCGGCCGTCATGTCGGCATCAAGATCGTGACGGTGTTTCCCAGCAACGGCGAGCGCTCGCTGCCGGCGGTGATGGGCGCCTACCTGCTGCTCGACGGCACGACCGGCCAGCCGATCGCGATGATGGACGGGCCCGCGCTGACTATCCGGCGCACGGCTGCCGCCTCGGCCCTTGCCGCCTCCTATCTGGCGCGCGCGGATGCCGAACGGCTGCTGGTCGTCGGCACCGGCGCGCTGGCACCCCACCTGGTCGAGGCCCATGCCCGGGTCCGGCCGATCCGCAATGTGCTGGTCTGGGGCCGGGACAAGGAAAAGGCGGCGAAGCTCGCCCATCGGCTCGACCGGCGCAACCTCAAGGTCGCCGCGACCGACGATCTGGCGGGGGCGGTGCGCGGCGCCCATGTCGTCACCTGCGCCACCCTCGCCAAGGAGCCGCTGATCAAGGGGGAATGGCTGCCGCAGGGCGTGCATCTCGACCTGGTCGGCGGCTTCACGCCCGAGATGCGCGAGGCCGACGACGATTGCATCAGCCGGGCGCGCGTGTTCGTCGATACCCGCGAGGGCGCTTGCAAGGAGGCGGGCGACATCGTCCAGCCGCTCGCCAACGGGCGCCTGGCCCTGGATGACATCGCCGGCGACCTGTTCGACCTGGCGCGCGGCAGCCGCGCCGGCCGGCGCTTCTATGACCAGATCACGCTGTTCAAGTCGGTCGGCACCGCGCTCGAAGACCTTGCCGCCGCCAAGCTGGTGGTCGACAGCCTGAGGAACTGAGGGTAGATCCGTCATTCCCGCTTGCGCCCTAAGCCATGCACGCAAGTTTTTTCGTCATGACCGGGCTTGACCCGGTCATCCACGCGGTATGTCTAGGCGCATACGGCTCCAGGAATGCTCTGGCGGAGCCGCGTGGATCCCCGGGTCAAGCCCGGGGATGACGATTTTCGGCGCCTACGCGGGCATGACGGAATGAATTTTCGGGGAAGACAATGAAAGTATCGATCGTCGGCGCCGGCATCATGGGCCTCGGCACCGCTTGGGCGCTCGAGCGGCTCGGCCATCAAGTGACGGTCTTCGAGCAGGGCCCCGTGCCCAATCCGCAAGGGTCCTCGGTCGATCAGCACCGGCTCATCCGCTATCCCTACGGCGCCGCCGAGGGCTACATGAAGATGGTCGCGGACGCCTATGCGATCTGGGACCAGGTCTGGGCCGACCTGGGCGAGACGCTCTACCACCCGACCGGCACCCTGTGCCTCGCCCAGGCCGGGGCCAAATGGCACCGGGACACGCTGTCGGCGCTGGAGCGCGCCGGCCACCGGGTCGAGGGGCTCGACCAGGCGGCGCTCGCCCAGCGCTTTCCGCTGGTCGAAGCGGCCAATGTCGACGAGGCCTATTATCTGGAGAGCGGCGGGCTGTTGTTCGCGGAACGGATCGTGGCGGCGCTGGCGAAACGCCTGGCCGGGCGCGGCGTCGAGATCCGGGCCCACACGCCGGTCGTCGAGATCGATCCGGACCGCGGCTTCGTGACCCTGGCTGATGGCGCCGTCATCGGCGCCGACGCGCTGGTGGTCGCGGCCGGTCCCTGGGCCCCCCGCCTGGTGCCGAGCCTGGCGCGGCGGGTCAAGCCCTCGCGCCAGGTGCTGGCCTATATGCTGCCGCCCGAGGATCTGAAGCCGCTGTGGCAGGCGAGCCCGATGCTGCTCGACATCGACCCGGACGTGGGCTTCTACGCGGTGCCGCCGCGGGCGGGCACCGGGCTCAAGGTCGGCGATCATCGCTTCAGCCTGTCGGGCGATCCCGACGGCGACCGCGCCGGGACCGAGGCGGAGATCGCCGTGGCGCTCGCCGGCTGCGCCCGGCGCCTGAAGCGCTTCGACGAGTACCGCATCGACCGCCTGAATGCCTGCTTCTACACAGTCGAGCCCGAGGAGAAGTTCGTCATTGAGCCGGCGGGCCTCTCGACCTATGTCATGAGCCCTTGTTCGGGCCACGGCTTCAAGTTCGGCCCCCTGCTCGGCAGCGCCGTGGCCGGGGCGATCGATGCCGGCGAGCCCGGCGACATCGCCGCCTGGGCGGCAGGAGCCAGCGCATGAACCCAGTCTTCGCCGCTCTCGACACGACCGATCTCGCCCGGGCCCGGGAACTGGCCGGGCTGCTGGCGCCCCATGTCGGCGGGCTGAAGCTGGGTCTGGAGTTCTTCCTGGCCCAGGGGCTGGCGAACACCGCATCGGTCGCCGGCACCACGCCGCTGTTCCTCGATCTCAAGCTACACGACATCCCGAACACGGTCGCGGGCGCGGTCAGGGCGATCGCGGGGCTCAAGCCGGAATTCCTGACGGTCCATGCCGCGGGCGGTCCGGCGATGCTGCGCGCCGCGGTCGCCGAGGCCGCCGAGGCCGCGGGGCGGACCGGCCATCGCATCAAGCTCCTGGGTGTCACGGTCCTGACCAGCCTCGACGACGGCGACCTGGAGGCGGTCGGCCAGCGCGGGCCCGCCGCCGACCAGGTTCGGCGCCTCGCGCTGCTGGCGCGCACGAGCGGGCTCGACGGCGTCATCTGCTCGCCGTTCGAGGTGGCCGCTCTCCGTGCCGAGCTCGGTCCCGACTTCCAGTTGGTCGTGCCCGGCATCCGGCCGGCCGGTGCGGCGCTGGGCGACCAGAAGCGGGTCATGGGCCCGCGCGACGCGATCGCCGTCGGGGCCAGCCGCCTGGTCATCGGCCGGCCGATCACCGAGGCGCCCGATCCGGCCGCCGCGGCGCGCGCCATCGCCGCCGACCTCGGCGCATGAGCCCCACGGTCAAGATCTGCGGCCTGTCGACCGAGGACACGGTCGAGGCGGCGATCGGCGCCGGCGCCGGTCTCGTGGGATTCGTGTTCTACCCGCCGAGCCCGCGCGCGGTCACGCCCGAGCGCGCCGGCCGCCTGGTGCAGGCCGTGCCGCCGACCGTCGCCAAGGTCGGCTTGTTCGTCGATCCGGACGATGCGCTGCTCGATCGGGCGCTCAGCCTTGCCGGGCTCGACATGATCCAGCTCCATGGCCAGGAGCCGCCGGGGCGGGTCGCGCAGATCCGCGAACGCTTCCGCCGACCGGTGATGAAGGCGATCCGCGTCGGCGCGGCGGCCGACGTCGATGCCGCCCAGCGCTATCTCGACGTCGCCGACCGGCTGCTGTTCGATGCCCAGCCGCCCCGGCGGCCCGGCGCCTTACCCGGCGGCAACGGCGAGCCGTTCGACTGGACCCTGCTCGCCGGCCGGTCCTGGCCGCTGCCCTGGATGCTGTCGGGCGGCCTCACCATCGACAATATCGCCGAGGCGGTGCGGACCACCGGCGCGCCTGCGATCGACGTCTCCTCCGGCGTCGAGACCAGCCCCGGCATCAAGGACGTGGGCCTGATCCGCGAGTTCATCGCAACGGCAAAGGGCCTCGGCTGAAGGCCTTCCCCGACGGCTCGCGCGGCGATGGGACTGTCCGCTTCCTGATCCCTTAACCCGTCATGACCCCGGCCCAAAGCGGCCCTGACGCGCGAAAGCTTGATGTGGTGCCGCGGCGGGGCTAGGGTCCGGGTCCCCCGATCGCACCCGAGTTGATGCCGGCATGACGCCTCCGATCCCGAACAGCTATCGCACCGGTCCCGACCAGGACGGCCATTTCGGCCCCTATGGCGGCCGGTTCGTGGCCGAGACCCTGATGCCGCTGATCCTCGAGGTCGAGAAGGCCTACGAGGCGGCGAAGGCCGATCCCGCCTTCCAGCCGGAGCTCGATTATTACCTGGAGCATTACGTCGGCCGGCCGAGCCCGCTCTATCACGCGGCCCGCCTGACCGAGCATTTCGGCGGCGCCAAGATCTACTTCAAGCGCGACGAGCTCAACCATACCGGCGCGCACAAGATCAACAATTGCATGGGCCAGATCCTGCTGGCCCGCCGCATGGGCAAGACCCGCATCATCGCGGAGACCGGCGCCGGCCAGCATGGCGTCGCGACCGCGACGGTCTGTGCGCTCTTCGGCCTGCCCTGCGTCATCTACATGGGCCAGACCGACATCGAGCGGCAGGCGCCGAACGTGTTCCGCATGAAGCTCCTGGGCGCCGAGGTGCGCAGCGTCACCTCCGGCACCGGCACGCTCAAGGACGCGATGAACGACGCCATGCGCGACTGGGTCGCCAATGTCGACGACACGTTCTACATCATCGGCACGGTCGCGGGCCCGCACCCCTATCCGGCGATGGTGCGCGATTTCCAGGCGGTGATCGGCGTCGAGACGCGCCGACAGATGCAGAAGGCCGAGGGGCGCCTGCCGGACACGCTGGTGGCGGCGATCGGCGGTGGTTCGAACGCCATGGGCCTGTTCCACCCGTTCCTCGACGACCCGACGGTCCGGATGGTCGGCGTCGAGGCGGCCGGCCACGGCGTCGACACTGGCAAGCACGCGGCCTCGCTGACCGGCGGCGTGCCGGGCGTGCTGCACGGCAACCGCACCTATCTGCTGCAGGACGACGACGGCCAGATCATCGATGCCCATTCGATCTCGGCCGGCCTCGATTATCCCGGCATCGGGCCGGAGCATGCCTGGCTGCATGATCTGAAGCGGGTCGACTACGTCTCGATCACCGACCAGGAGGCGCTTGCATCCTTCCAGCTCTGCGCCCGGCTCGAAGGCATCATCCCGGCGCTCGAGCCGGCCCATGCCCTGGCGCATGTGGCGAAGCTGGCGCCGACCCTGCCCAAGGATCATCTGCTGGTCATGAACATGTGCGGCCGGGGCGACAAGGACATTTTCGCCGTCGCCCAACATCTGGGTGTGAAGCTGTGAGCCGGATCGACCGTCGTTTCCAAGCGCTGAAGGCCGAAAAACGGGCCGGCCTCGTCACCTTCATCACGGCCGGTGATCCGGACCTGGCCACGTCCGAGGCGCTGCTCGCCCGGCTGCCGGCGGCCGGCGCCGACATCATCGAGCTGGGCATGCCCTTCTCGGACCCGATGGCCGACGGTCCGGCGATCCAGGCCGCCGGCCTGCGCGCGCTCCAGGCCGGCACCAAGCTCGCCGCGATCTTGGCGGCGGTCGCGCGCTTCCGGCAGTCCGACGCGGACACGCCGATCGTGCTGATGGGCTATTACAATCCGCTGTTCCGCTACGGCGTCGACCGCTTCGTCACGGATGCGGCGGCGGCCGGTGTCGACGGGCTGATCATCGTCGACCTGCCGCCGGAGGAATCCGACGAGCTGACGCCGCAGGCGCGGGCCGCCGGCCTCGACTTCATCCGCCTGACCGCGCCGACCACGGACGACGCCCGCCTGCCGCGCGTGCTGGCGTCGGCGAGCGGCTTCGTCTATCACGTCGCCATTGCGGGCATCACCGGCACGCGCTCGGCCGATCCGGCCGACGTCGGCCAGGCGGTCGCGCGGTTGCGGCGGCATACCGACCTGCCGGTCGCGGTCGGCTTCGGCATCAAGACGCCGGAACAGGCGGCCGCGATCGCCCGG
>Ga0070730_10000242_pt1 | contig 69912 bp, 62 predicted proteins | sample Coa_R1_3_FD_66447 | JGI IMG/M metagenome (GOLD analysis project Ga0070730, IMG submission 66447) | Surface soil microbial communities from Centralia Pennsylvania, which are recovering from an underground coalmine fire - Coalmine... | ecosystem: Environmental > Terrestrial > Soil > Unclassified ... | reverse complement strand
CAATCAAGCCCGGCAGCAGCGTTTTTCCAGTTCCGTCTATTAAGCCCGCTGTGTCGGGAGCTTTCGCAGCAGGTCTTATGTCCCAAATGACACCGTCCTTAATCTCAACAGTCTGTTTGCGAAGCATCCGGTATCCGTCGAAAACGTCTACGTTGTAAAACACAGGTGAGGAAGTCTGTCCGAAGATCGCGGAGGCCGTCAGCAACGATACCGCGAGACACACGAGGCGAAAAAAAGACACCGACATAACACCCTCCCCAGGAAGTGCGAGGTCAGCGCGCGACACGGGCCGACACACCAACTCGCGGCGCTAGCGAGTTCGTCAGTAGGCCGCAAATCGATTGAACGCTACGCTTCTTCTTCGACGAGATGTTCGGCGTGCGGTTTGTGGGCGGCGATCACTTTTTCCGCGAGCTCGTTGGGAACGAAATCGTAGTGCGAATATTCCATCGAGTAGGTCGCGCGGGCTTGCGTTTTGGAAGTGAGATCGGTCGCGTAATTGAGCATTTCCGCGAGCGGCACCAACGCCTTGATGACGACGTTGTGGCCGCGCAAGTCGCTGCCGGCAATGCGGCCGCGGCGCGAACTCAGGTCGCCCATCAGGTCGCCGGAATATTGATCCGGCGCGTAAACTTCCACGTGCATGATCGGTTCAAGAATGGCGGGCCGCGCCTGCTTCATCGCTTCCTTGAACGAAAGCGAGCCGGCAATCTGGAACGCCATGTCCGACGAATCGACGTCGTGGTATTTGCCGTCATAAACCGTGGCGCGGAAATCGGTCATGGGAAATCCGGCAAGGTAGCCGCGAATGGCGGTGTCGCGAATTCCCTTTTCGACGGACGGAATCCAGTTGCGCGGAATCGCGCCGCCGAAAACGTCGTCCACGAACTCGATGCCTTTGCCGCGTTCGAGCGGTTCATACTTCACGCGGCAAACGCCAAATTGTCCGTGTCCGCCGGATTGTTTTTTGTGTTTGCCTTCCGCGTCGGCCTTGCCGCGAATCGTTTCGCGGTACGGAACTTTCGGCGGCTTGAGCGTGAGATCGACGTGATAACGCTTGTGCAGTTTCGCCACGACGACTTCGATGTGCTGTTGTCCGCTGCCGGCAAGCAGGAATTCCTTGGTCTGCGGATCGCGGATGAAGCGGAGCGCGCAATCTTCTTCCATGATTTTGTGGATGCCGACGCCGATTTTGTCTTCGTCCGCGCGCGTTTTCGGTTCCACGGCGAAGGTGATGGATGGTTCGGGAATCGCCGCGGGCTTGTAAAAAATCGGCGCGGCTTTGTCGCCCAGCGTGTCGCCCGTAAAAACCTCTTTTAATTTTGCGATCGCGCCGATATCCCCGGCGTGAAGTTCGCCGACCTCGGTCAATTGTTTTCCTTGCACGACTTGAATGTGCTGAAAACGTTCCTGCAAGCCGCGCGTAAAATCGGTGAGCGTGGCGTCGTTTTTCAGTACGCCGCTTTTCACCTTGAAATAGTTGATGCGGCCGGCGAAGGGATCGGCGAGCGTTTTGAAAACGAAAAGAGAAAGCGGTTGTGCGTCGTCGTATTTTCGTTCCACGCGGTCGCCTTTTCCGCCCGTTTCCTTAAAGCCTTCCTGCGCGTGTTCGTCGGGATGCGGAAACACGTCGGCAAGAAACGTAAGCAAGCTCGCCGTGCCGACGTTCTGCGTGGAAGAAACCATCAGCACCGGAAAGATTTTTTCCGCGACGATGGCTTTGCGCACGCCCGGAATCAAATCTTCGATGGGAATCGTCCCTTCGCGGAAAAACTCTTCCATCAATTCGTCGTCGCCCTCGGCGACCATTTCCACGAGTTTTTCGTGCGCTTGCTTTGCGTCTTCCTCGAGCGCTTGCGGAATCGGTTCGATTTTCGGTTTGCCGTCGCCGCCGAGCGCGTACAGATGCGCTTTCATTCCGACGAGATCGATCACGCCGCGAAAGCCGCGCTCGCTGCCGATGGGCAATTGCAGCGGAACCACATTGCGGCCAAACGTTTGTTCGAGCGATTCGATCGAGCGTTCAAAACTGGCGAGCTCGCGGTCCATCCAGGTGAGAACGAAAGCGCGGGGAATATCGTACTCGGTGCAAAAATCCCAAACTTTCTCCGTGGTCACTTGCGCGCCGACGTGCGCATCCACGGTGATCAAAGCGGCGTCCGCGGCGATGAGCGAGGCCTTCGTTTCGTTGATGAAGGTGCCGTAGCCGGGCAGGTCGACAAAATTAATTTTTACGCTGCTGCCGCCGCAAAGCGTGCAGGGCCATTCCGCGTAGGCGAGGCCCGTTTGCAATGATATTTTCCGCGCGATTTCTTCTTCGTCCCAATCGGTGACCGCCGTTCCTTCCGCAACTTTTCCCCAGCGCGGCGACATGCCCGCGGTGTGGAGCAACGACGACACCAGTTGCGTTTTTCCGGTGCCGCCGTGGCCGACAATGCCAACGTTTCTGATGTCCTTCGTGGGATACGCTTTCATAGAGACCTCCTGAAGTGTTCACTGGCTCGCAGCGAACAGCGAGGTCCGACAACCGAACGACTGGCGCGGGCCTGCGCCGGGGGCGAGAAAGTGTTGAGGGAGGAGAGCGTGGCCTCGTCTGCGCAGCCGGATGAAGGCTGACGGCCTGGGTCCCTCAAAAAAAAACGAGGGGCGAAGGACGAACGAAAAGTTCCCTGGTCCGTTCTCCTGACGAGGCGGATGCTAGCACAACGAAAGTGCAGCGGCAACGAATTGCGCCGCATATTCCGGGATGGCGCAAAACTCACGTTACCCCGGTAAGAATTCCCGGAACTAGTACTTCGATGGATTCACAGTACGCGCTTTTTTCCCGGTGTTTGCGGCTGCATTTATTGCACTTACTGCTGATGTTCACGCCTGATTTCGTTTTTTCATAGTGGAAACAATCTTGCACCAATTCCTTCGTTCGTTTGCATTCGCGGTTCTTCCAGCTCGCCTCAGTCCTGGTTACACCACCCGGCCAAATCTGAATGTTTATTTGGACGCGCGGCCGCGCCTCGCGCTGACCGTCCGTCCGGAGGAGTCACATGGATTTCAAACCCGAAAAGTATGAGCACGAGCCGCACGAAAATTCTCCCGCATCGCAATCGCGCGCGTGGATTGCCGTCGCCGTCTGCGCGTCATTTTTAACCACAGTGGTTGCTTTCGGCTACGGAGTGCATCAGCAATCCGCGGTCGGGCAACTGACTTCGCGCAATCAGGAAATGACGACGGCGATGAGCGACATGCACTCGCAGATGGATACGCTCAGCGCGAAGCTGAACGACGTTTCGAGCCAGGCCGCCGCCGCGATCGCCGCGCTGCAACAGCAGCAGACTGAAACGGCGCGGAACGGCGGAAAAGGCATTTCCGCGAAACAGCGCGCGGCGAGCGTGCGCCAGTTGAAACAATTGCAAGCCGCGCTGACCGACCAGGAGAAGCAACTGAAGGATACGCAAGATCAGGTCACGAAAAACCGCTCGGACCTGGAAGGCGCTTTGAGTTCGACGAAGGACGAATTGAACGGATCGATTGCGACAACGCACGAGGAGCTCGTGGCGCTTCAGAAGCGGGGCGAGCGCAATTATTTTGAGTTCGACATTGCAAAATCCAAATCCTTTCAGCGGGAAGGTCCGCTTTCGCTTTCTCTGCGCAAGGCCGATGGCAAGCACAAAACGTACGACATCGCCATGATCGTGGATGACAATCAATTGGCCAAGAAAAAGATCAATCTGTACGAGCCGGTGTGGATCCACCGAACCGACGATCCGCAACCGGTGCAGATTGTTGTGAACAAAATCGGCAGGGACACCATCCACGGATACGTGAGCGCGCCGAAATACCGCAATTCCGAACTTTCTCCCACCTTGCAAAATGTTTCGGAGAAACGGACGAGTCCGGATTCGAGCGCGAGCCAGGATGAAGAGATGCCCAATCGGCCGCAATAAGCCGGCGGCCGGCTTTGCCCGGCGAACGTCACGGCGCCGAATCCAGGATGGCTTTGAGAGTGGTTTTGTTTCCTTTCAGAACCTCGAGGGTTCGGCGCCAGTCGGGGCGCCCGGGAAATCGTAAATCGATCGAATGGGTGCCCACCGGAAGTTTCAGAGTTGCCGGAGCGTCGCCGAAGAATTTATCGTCGACAAAGATTTCCGCGCCGTCGGGATCGGAAGTGATGGAGATGGTGCCGGTGCCATCGGGTGCGGGCGGCGGCTCGTCGCTTGCGGCGGATGAAGATTCGGCGGCGAGCGGAGTTTGCGCGGGAATTTCGCGCGGAAAAGCGGAGGCGGATTCCGGCGGCGGCGCGGCGAATCTTGCGCCGGGATAAAAGCGGCGGAGGACGGTCATAAGATCGGAAGCGCTGAGGGCGAAGCAGATGCCGGTGGTGTTTTTCTTGACGAGTTTGAGCGTGTTGATGCCGACGACTTCTCCGTACAGATTGACGAGCGGGCCGCCGCTGTTGCCGGGGTTGATGGGCGCATCGGTTTGAATCCAGGTGCCGGGACCGGCGGCGGGAAATTGGCCGACGGCGCTGACGATGCCTTTGGTGACGCTGAAGAGCATGGCGTCTCCGGGATTGCCGATGGCGACGACGCTTTCGCCCTGTTGCGTGGCGGCCGCGGCGGCCAGGGGAATTGCGGGGAAATTTTCTCCTTCGACTTTCAGCAAGGCGATATCCAGATCGGCATCGAGAAAAACGACTTTGGCTTCGAGTTGCGCGCCAGAGGGCATTTTGGCGAGAAGAACGCCTTCGCCGCGCGCCACGTGTGCGTTGGTGGCGATGACGCCGGTGTCCGTGACGAAAAAGCCGGTGCCGGAACGATCGAGGCCCTTCAGATAAAGGACGGCGGGTTTGGCGCGCGCGACGACTTCCTCGAGCGGAAGTTCGGGACGAGGAGCGGCCGGCGCGGCGGCGGCGCGTATGGCGCCGACTTCGCCGGTGAACGTTTGCGCGATGGAATCGAGCTGCACCTCGAAGCGATTCGTTTTGAAGAGAAAATATTCGCCGTGCTTGCGGCCGTTGAGCGAGATCCACTCCGCGGGACCTTCGGTGAGCGGAATTTCCTTGGTGGCATAGCCCGCGAGATTGAGGCGCGCGACGAGAGGATGATCGAGGCGCGCGCCGATGGAAGTGTGCGTACGGTGGAAATAGCCGCCGGGAAAATCTTTTTCAAAAGGAGTGGTGCCGCAGACGACGCCATTGATTTCAACGGTGGCGCCGGGAGGCGTGCTGGCGATGGTGAGCTTTTCGGCGGACACACCAGTGGGAAGCAACAGAACGAGCGCGCAAAGAGAAAGAGCGCGGAAGCGCATGGCGATGACCCGGGCGGAGTTTACTACAGGGGCAGCTAAAGAGAATAGAAATTTTAAAGGCGAAATGGACGCAGAGTCAGCGGGCCGGGTCTTTCGCGGCGGTTGGCTGGTGGCCGGGGCAAGAGAGGACGGGAAGCCGAGGGTATTTGGCGTAGGAGGGATCGGTGGCGGAGCGCTGGCAGAGGAGAAAGGATGAGCCTTTGGCGGATTCAACGGTGCGGGCGTGGAGGCAGTCTGCGCAGAGGCCGACGGGGTCGTTTGGCGTGACGGGTTTGGCGGAAGCAGGCATGGGGGAAGAATAGCGTGCTGAGCAGACGCGCGAAAGTGCGAGCCCTCGAAGGCGGAGGAGCTGGACAGGAAAGAAGTGGTTCCAGACTGGCCCCTCAGGAACGGCTTTCGGGGTAAAGAATAATTCGTGTACACGCCTGTGTTTTTGGGAAAGAGTGCGCAAACGACTGAAAAGATTGGAGATGCAGTTCGCGCTTTGCGAAGAGCGGCAAAGAGGGAGGGCGAAGAGGCGCCGGAATCGTGTTTTTGCACATAGGCAATCCAGATGGTTATCAAAAGAAAGGGGTTGCGCGCGAGGCAAAAGGGATCGTTGTCAAAACAAAGGGGATAGCAAAAGTTGCCCAGATTTGGGCGCGAGGGAGTGGGTTGAGGGGGGATTCCGGCCCCTAGCAGATCGGGGCAAGGAAAAGTGGGGTCGAACAGTTCGAATGGAGCTTGATTACACTCGTCAGTGTAGCATGAACTGTTTTACTATGTCAAGAACTATTTTCTTAGTATTCGAATGGAAGGGAAAAGGTCAAAGGAAAGAACCTACCCTTCGCGAGAGGCAAAGTCGCGAAGAATGGGCCACCCCGAGTTGCGTAGTCATCCATTTGTGGGTGATTCCGATCAATTGTGCCACCCGCCGAAAACGTTGGTTTCAAACTGATTGCGAAAGTCTTCCATTTTCAATTCTTCGACAACGACCATGTAGCCGAGGCCGGCGTTATTAATGAGCACGTCGATGGCGCCGGCTTCGGAAAGGACGCGTGCGACGGCGGTGCTGACGGAATCGTCGGAACAGACGTCGAGTTCGATGGATGCAAGCGGAAGATGTTTCGCTTGCGCGAGCTGATCGAGTTGCGCGCGCTTTTCCGCCGAGCGGCCGGCGGCGTAGACGCGGTAGCCGCGTTCAGCGAGAAGGATCGCGGCGGCTTTGCCGAGCCCGTCGGTAGCGCCGGTGATGAGGACAACTTTGCCGGAAGAAGAGCTGGTCATGGGACGAAACTCCGTTACACGAAGCCGAAGATTTGAGCGAGAGAAGATGGTAGCGCGTAGGCAGGGAGAAGCAAAACGCGTGCCTAGGTGGCTTCCAGTCGGTCACGATGCAACGCGCAGTTTTGTCGACAGGAAAAAGACCTCGGCAAGGCCGCCGGCAAATCTTCCGCGAAGGTCAGTTCGCACGAAACGCTAGTTCTAAGTGTGACGTTTTGAGGTCGCCTTAACTCGAAACAGCGTCGGCCGTTAGATCAGAACCTGTCCATAAGCTGTGGAAAACTGCACATAACCGTTGACAAGTGCGCACTTTCCCTTAAAATGAGCTTGGGTTAAGTCTTGGCGAAAAAGAAGCGAAAATGTGTAAATGTATTATTGGGAGCGGGCGAGTACCGCAGGTTCCAGCGGTTCTGCGACCAACGGGGACACAAAAAGAGCACCTTGGTGGCGCGGCTAATTCGCGACCACCTGGATGCTGAGAGGTTTATGTTGCAGTCCGAACTGCCACTAAGCCGCCGCGTTAGCGAGCAGTAGCGAAAATGGAGCGAAACTTGCAAGGGATTAGTAGCATGGGATGGCGGCGGTCGCGGAATAAGTAATGACAATAAACCTTCTAAGTCTAGGTCTTGTTGAAATGGTTGCGGAGAATTGTGTTAAGAAGCTCGGACTGAGGAACCCGGAGCTTGTCTGCGGCTCGCTTAACGAGTTCCTTGTTCTCGTCAGTAACGATGAGCGGCTTGTACTCAGCGGGGAACGCCCAAGAGCACACGTTGCAGATCAGCATGCAGCCTTGACACGCATTGCTCTTGTTGATGTTGCACTGCTCACAAAGCGGTTGCCAGTTGCCGAGATCATTGGACCCTCCCCTCAGGCGCGGAATTTTGTGGTCGGGGCTCAGTTTCACGTTTGGCTCCTGCCGCCCGCAGGAGGCGCATTTGTAGTCATACTGCTGCTTGAGTCTCTTCCAGTCAGCAGCTGGCAGTTTCGCCCTTGGCTCGCGCTTCTGGCTTATGTCCAGGCTCTGCAGCTGGTATTTGGTGCCTTCCTTTCTAATCGAGGTGAAACCCTCTTCACCCTGCAGCTCGCGCAGCCGCCTGAATACATCCTTGTATGCTGGCTGGCCCAAGGAAGCTTTGAATGCATCTACCGCAGCGCGAATTTGCTTTTCCGTAAGGACGGGACCAGGGATGCCGTGTCCGGCGGGCCAGAACGCGGCCAGGAGGGCGGAGTAGATAGCCTTGTTCGCCTCGCTCGGCTGGACGAACCCACTAGCAGCGTCCGCGAGCCACTTCTCTCTGCGAGCTTCGGATTCGTTCGGCGTCGTCCTAGGTGTGAGGAGAAGGCCCTTACTGGCTCGGGATTTGGCCATTTGAGAGCGTGTGTGAAATGAAATTCGCTTCGTTTTTCGCCGGAATTGGGGGTTTCGACCTTGGGTTCCAGCGTGCAGGAATGATACCAGTGTTTCACTGTGAAATCGACCCATTCTGCCAACGGATACTTAAGCGCCATTGGCCGGAGGTTCCGCTACATGACGACATCACTACGCTCAAAGCTCAAGACATCCCAGATGCCGCTCTTTGGGCTGGAGGCTGGCCTTGCCAAGACGTCAGCCACGCGAACGCACAACGAAAAGGCATCAATGGTTCGCGAAGTGGCTTATTCTTCACCTTTGCGGCGCTGGCTCGAAAAGTTCGACCATCATGGATTGTGCTGGAAAATGTTGCAGGCCTCCTCAGCTCGGACGGAGGGTCTGCGTTTGAGGCAGTTATCAACGAACTCGAAGAGATCGGGTATGTGGGGATATGGTTCACGTGTAACACTCTCAGCGCGGGTCTTCCCCACAACCGCGAAAGAATATTCGTTGTCGGATCTTATAGATCGTCGCTTTCCCATCAGTTCTATTTTGACTGCGGCGAACTGCTTAGGGATAATTCGCCGAGAGAAAAGAAACGGACGGAAGTTGGACCCCGTGTTCAGGAAGAGTTTGTCTCAGACTCTCCGCTTTTGGTTCAACGTCGCGGGGGCTTTGGGTATACCAAGGCGACGAGCTATTGCCCCACGATACGTGCCCAAACTGGAAAGCATCAGGGAGGCCACTCTGACAGACCAATACTATGTGGCCAGAAACTTGACTTGGAACGAGTGCGAGAAACTAATGGGATTTCCGGAAGGCTGGACGGTAGACGAGGGCGACTCATTGGCAATGCAATAGCCCCACCCATTGCCGAATTTATCGGTAATCGTATACTACAGATTCAGCGCAACACTGAGCGCGTGGAGGCCCTGGGGGCTTGAGCCGTGAACAGAAGCGAGATCATGGCGGCGATCCGGTCGAAAGACACCGGGCCGGAAATGATCGTTCGTCGGCTCGTTCACTCCATGGGATATCGCTATAGTTTGCATAGATCTGACCTGCCAGGGAAACCTGACTTGGTGCTGACGACTCGGCGCAAAGTGATCTTCGTTCACGGCTGCTTCTGGCATTACCATGGCTGTGCCTTCTCCCACATCCCAAAATCTAACACCGGCTATTGGAGACCGAAGCTGAAGCGCAACCGAGCCCGTGATATCGAGCATTTGCAAGAGTTACGAGCGCACGGTTGGAGATGCTTAGTATTGTGGGAGTGCGAATTGGAAAAGTCCGAGCAACTTCGCAAGCGCTTAAGGAAATTCCTGAGGCGAGCCTAAGCAGTTTCCCTTTGCGATTAACTTATGAGGTGGCCTTATCTAAGGGGCCCCATAAGAACCAATGATGGGGAGACTCGGCCATAACTCCTGCATAACGAAGGGCTTGCCAACTCATTCGAATGGAGTAACCGCCACACTTTAGTATTGACAAGCCACCGCCCCGCGTGATACACTTCCTCGTGAAGTTTCAGGTAGCCCATTCTCTTTTTCATTCTGGCTGGTCCCTCCGTGTCGCTGATTCTACCACGTCCAACCTATCCGCTGTTACACTTCGGGTTACGTTGAAGGTAGGGCTACTGCTACACCAGAACTCGTATCGATGGCAGAGCCGAGATTACTTCTGGCCCGGGAAGTGGCTGCTTGAGCTTTCCCGCGGCCAAGCGATCCAGCGCACGGAGACGGCGGCCGGGCATCTTCGATCGGCGGGTAATTGCTAACCCGGAAAGAGAAAGAGAAAGATTTACCGCAGAGAACACGGAGCCAAGCGCACAGAGGTCACGGAGAAGCGTGGGAAGAGGGCCGATATATCGTGCACCTATACTTTGCGACCGTGCCAAGGTCAACGGGGCTGAAGCCCCTAAGCTACACAAACCCGGAAAGAGAAAGAAAAGACTTAACACAGAGAACACGGAGGGAAGAGCACCCCGACCGGGTCGGGTCAGGCGCCGGTCACGTAGGAGTGTGGGAAGTGGGCCGATATATGTTGCCGCTACACTTTGCGACCGTGCCAAGGTCAACGGGGCTGAAGCCCCTAAGCTACACAAACCCGGAAAGAAAAAGGCTTAACACAGAGAACACCGAGGGGAGAGCACAGAGGTCGGAGAGAAAAGCTAAGAGGCCGGCAGGATGCAAGCGTTACAAAGTGTGCGAAGAAGGCAGACTGCCGCGAGTCAGCGCGTTGGTGGGTCGACATGAATGACGTTACCCGGTTCCAGGGATTCGATTCCCGCTAGACAAAAGGACGCGAGCGGCAATAGGTCCGTCAGACGATTCGACTTTGCGTGAAGGATGACAATCGCTAGTTTTCGACTGGTCAAATTTTGCTGGTATTCGATTCCTTGATCCACGGTGAGGAGGACTTCGAAGCCAGCCGATTCGGCGGCTGTGAGAAGCTCACCATTTTTGAGGCCGGCGAGACCGGCGTATCGCGCTGATTGGCAGTCGTGTCCAGTCAGTGCGTTGCGAAATCGCTCATCCACACATTCGTCAATCAGGATGCGCATTAGGGGCGCGCGAGCAGGAGTTCTTTCGCTTCTTCCAGTGCGGCAACAGCGGCTTCGCGCGAAACGGTGGGAAAGCCTTGCAGAAAATCTTCGAGAGTGTCTCCGCCTTCGAGATAGTCAAAGAGAGCCTGAACGGGTACGCGTGTTCCGCGAAATACAGGTGTCCCGCCGAGGATGGCAGGGTCTCTGATAATGACAGCCATGACGCGATTCTAGCACGCTGCCTGGAAAGGGAAAGAAAAAGGCTTAACGCAGAGAACACAGAGAGAAGCGCACAGAGGTCACGGAGAAGTGTGGGAAGAGGGCGCGATATATCGTGCCGCTACACTTTGCGACCGTGCCAAGGTCAACGGGGCTGAAGCCCCTAAGCTACACAAACCCGGAAAGAGAAAGACTTAACGCGGAGAACACTGAGGGAAGCGCAGAGAGGTTGGAGAGAAAAGCTAAGAGGCCGGTAGGAAGCCAGCGCTACAAAATGTGGGAAGAGGGCCGATATATCGTGCCGCTACACTTTGCGACCGTGCCAAGGTCAACGGGGCTGAAGCCCCTCAGCTACACAAACCCGGAAAGAAAAAGAAAAAGAAAAAGGCTTAACACAGAGAACATAGCGGGAAGCGCACCGAGGTCACTGAGAGGAAGGAGCCGGGACTTAACGCAGAGAATACGGAGGGAAGAGTAGAAAGGTCGCAGAGAAAAGCTGAGAGGCCGGCTGGAGGCTTTTCGGCTTCGCTCAGGACAAGCCAGCGCTACGAAATGGGCGAAGAAAGCGGGCCCTACAACGGCTTCGATCGGGAGATGGTCGGTGATGTGGTGATCGAAGAAAGCCCGCTTTAGAAGGCGGGCCCTACATGAGCAAGGCACAAAAAGGCTGGGCCGCTTATTTGGATATGGAAATGGATGAGGATGGATCTAGGTAGACGGTTTGGCCGCGGTGGAGGGTTTGCTGGCATTTGGGTCTTTGAGTTGGTTGGCGGGAACGAATAGAGGTCGTGGTCCGAGGCGGCGAGGTTGGCGTCTTTGCCGGGTTTGCGAGGGCCGACGCGATTTTCGAGGAAGAGCCCGCCTACGGCGCTAATTAGCAGCGAACTGTGAATTAGACGGCGGTGAGGAAAGAGCCGGAGGGCTCGACGAAGGCGTAAGCCATGCGGGGAGTGTTGAAGGCGACGGCGGGAGTGCCATCGCGATCGAGAAGAATGAGGCCGCCGGTGCCGCGTCCGCGTTCGGCGAGAAGAAGGATGGATTCCTCGGCGGCGTGATTGGCGGCTTCTTTTGATGTGGCAAGTTCGCGCGGCGGATAGCGGAGAAAATCGACGGCGGTTTTGGCCATGACGATTTTCATGATGGCTTCGCCGAGGCCGGTGCAGGAGACGCCGCCGGCGGTGACGTCGGCGTAACAGCCGCAGCCGATGAGAGGCGAATCGCCAACGCGGCCGGGAAGTTTGCAGCAGGTGCCGCCGGTGGAAGTGGCGGCGAAAAGGCGGCCGTCTTTATCGAGCGCGACGGCGCCGACGGTGCCTTGCGCGTGGCCGCGATGATGTGCGGCGGCGTGCTCGTCTTTGCTGCAACGAAGATAGGCTTCCCATTCGGCTTCGCTGACGAGTTCTTCCGGTTTGCAGAGCGCGACGCCTTTTTCCTTGGCGAATTTTTCGGCGCCTTCGGCGATGAGCATCATGTGCGGGCAATGTTCGTAGATGGCGCGAGCGGCTCGGATGGGATTTTTTATGCGCTGGAGGCCGGCGGCGGCGCCGGAGCGGAGCGAGGCGCCGTCCATGACGATGGCGTCACATTCGACTTTGCCTTCGGCGTTGAGGTGAGAGCCAAAGCCGGCGTCGAAAACGGGAGCGTTTTCGAGAACGACGAGAGAGGCTTCGATGGCGTCGAGCGCGGAGCCGCCACTTGAGAGAATTTTCCATCCTTCGGTGAGAGCTTCGAGGCAGCCTTGTTTGCAGGCGTCGACGGCTTCGTCGGGAATATCCCACGCGCCGCCGTGGACGATGAGAGAAGGTTTCATGAAGCGAGAATGGCAAAGCCAAGAGTGGATTGTCCAGCGGCGCGGAAGATGAGCCGAGAGGCGAAGGAGTTACACATCATCGTGAATGGTGACGAGCTTAACGACTTCGAAAGCTTTTCTGCCGGCCGGAGTGGCGACCTGTACTTCGTCGCCGACCTGTCGGTTCAGGAGAGCTTTGCCGATGGGAGAAGTTGTGGAGATGAAGCCTTTTTCGGCGTCCACTTCTTCGCTGCTGACGAGTTTGTATTCGATCTTGACGTCTTTATCGGTGTCGAGCACGAGAATGCGGGAACCGTAACCGGAACGATCTTTCGGAATGTTCGTGAGATTCAACATGCCGAGATCGCCCATGCGTTTTTTGAGCTGGCCGATGCGCGCGTTGACGAAACCCTGGCGTTCCTTGGCGTATTTGTATTCGGCGTTTTCGGAAAGGTCGCCGTGGGCTCTGGCGATGGCGATTTCCTTGGGGAGCTCGACGTTGAGCTCGTGGTCGAGCCGATCAATTTCTTCCTGAAGCTTCTGCTTAATTTTTGCGATCGGGTCAGGCATGGCAATCCACCAAAAAAGACTTGCGCGGGAAGGATGGTCCAGTTGGACGAACCGCCCCCGCGCAGAGAGACATTATAGATGGTGGGGAATTGCGGCGACAAGGTGTGAATTGGGTGTGAATTGGGTGCGAGGCCGTTTGAAATTTGGGCTTTTGTGTCGCGATCGCGAAATTCAAACGGCCGCCTTTTCTGCGATGGAGCTAATTTACCTTGATGGTGAAGGATTGGGATGTGGAGTGGCCCGCGTCGTCGCTGGCCGTGAGGGTGTAAGTGGTTGTTTTGGTTGGAGTTACGTCGATGCAACGGGAATACGAAGGCCACATGGGGCCGGCGGGCGGGTCGAGCGTGACCTTTTTGGCGTTGGCCACGCCATAACAAAGTTGGGCCGATTGGCCGCGGTGGACGGATGGATTGCCGTAGAAAGATTGAATGGCGAGCTCGGAGCCGCCCATTTGTTCGACGGTTTTCTGATCCTGCTCGCGCTGCTTTTGCGCGGCGGCATCGCGAGCGCGCTGTTCGATCCGGCGATTATCGTTCCAGCGGGAAAAAACAATCCAGCCGACGTAGACGGCGACGAGCAAGAGAATCGTGCCGGAATAGACGAAAGGATTTTTCCAGAAAGGTTTTTCAGCCGGCGCGGGCGCAGAGGTCATGAGAGGTTACTCCGATTTGGCGGGCGGAACCATGGTGCGGCCGATGTCCCGCCAGGTGATTAGATGAATTTGATTGTCGCGGAGCAGTTTTTGAAATTCGTCGCCGGAGAAAAAATCGAAATCGCGCTGGCGCCAGTCCGCGCCCCAGGTATCGCGTTCGCGAGTGGCGGCTTTCATTTCGGCGTCGGCGTAAGCGAGGTGGACGACGAATTCGGTGACGCCGGGTTCGAGATGAAGGAGAGCGTTTTTGTAAAAATCGTTCCACTTGGAAGGAGGGACGCCGGGTTCCATGGTGACGACGCGATCGATGACGACGTCATTTGGGCCGAGAGTTTTTTCGAGAAAAGGAAAATCGGCAAACCAATTGCGCGGGAGGAGGAGGGGAAGATTATTTTCGCGGGCGAGGCGGAGGGCGACTGCGAAGAGATCCTTGTTGGTCTGAAAGAGGCGATTCTGGTGCGAATCGAGATGAGTGGGTTTGACGCCCATGGCCAGGGCACGCGCGATTTGCGCGCGAAGTTCGATTTCGACGTCTTTGGGGTCGATGCGGGTGGCGGGCGGCCAGTCGTGATGAAAGTAGCCGTTGGAGTCGATGAGCGAGGGCACAATGTCGCGCGGGGCGACGGAGCCCCAGCGATAAAAAACGCGTTCGCTGGTAAGTGTGAGGTGAAGGCCAAAATCGGCCGCGGGATGAGATTTTGCGTAATCGGCGATTTCCGGAAACCACGGGCACGGAACCATGAGGCTGGCGGAATTGATGCCGCCGGATTCGAGCGCGCGGATGGATGCGGCGTTGACGGAGTGTGTTGCGCCCAGATCGTCGGCGTGGACGATGAGAAGTTTTGCGTCGCGCGGGTAGCCGAGTTTTTCCGGGAGAGTCTTGGCGGGCTGTTGCGCGAAGGAAGAGGGCGAGAAAATTCCGCCGGCGAGAACGAGAAAGAGCGCAATGTGTTTCATGCGGAAAAGACCTTTCGGAAAAGTTGAATCATGCCGGCGAAGGCGAGGTCGGTGGATTCGGGGTCGAAGCGCGGGCCTTCGTCGCGCATGAAAGCGTGCTCGGCGGGGTAGAGCTGGACGCGATGAGCGACGCCCGCGGCGCGGAGAGCTTGTGCGACCGCATCGCGGCCTTCGCTTGGAATGTGCGGATCGTTCGAACCGAAGATCATGAGGAGCTCGCCGCGGATTTTTGCGGCCTCGGCGAGGGAGCCGGCGTCGGCGTCTTTGCCAAGTTTTCCGTCGTGAATGCCGGTGCCGTAGAAGCAGACGGTGGCGCGGACGCCGGGTTGAAGAGCGGCGCGAAAGGCGAGATGTCCGCCGATGCAAAAGCCAATGGCGCCGAGTTTTCCGTTCGCGACTTTTGGATGGATGGCGAGCCAATCGAGCGCGGCGCGGCAACTGGCGTCGAAATCGGAGACGGGAGTCTGCAAGGCGTCTTCGAGGCCGCGCGTGCGGCCGGCGTCGTCAAACGGAATGACGGTGCCGGGCGGTTCGATGCGGTGATAAATTTCAGGCGCGGCGGCGACGAAGCCGTACCCGGCAAGGCGGACACAGGCGCGGAGCATCGGGCCGGTGAGCTGGAAAATATCGGAGTAGCAGAGGATTGCGGGGAATTTTCCGTTCGCATGCGGGGCGGCGATAAAGGTACGCATGGGAGAGCGAGCGACGGGAATTTCCGCGTAAGAGGTTTCGACGATCATGGTTTTGTTTTCTTTTGCGCTATTGAGAGTAAGCCAAATCGAGACAATTTAACATCGCGCGAATCGCCGCAACTGGGGCGAGTTGTGCATTGCTCTAAAAGCTACAGGCGGCGCGGCGGCGCTTGCGACGCGGCGGCTTCCCCGCAATGATGGGATGAGCGAAAAATCCCACAAAACCGCGTGGAAATCCGAGACGAAAGACGGGCATGGCCGGCGAAATGCGCGAGAAAAGTGTTGAGTGGCGGAAGATCGTTTTGCTGGCAGTGGCGCTTGCCGTTGCGACCGTGTTGCTTTATTTGCCGGCGTTGCGAAACGGATTTGTGAGTCTGGATGACCCCGATTATGTGACGCGGAATGGCCACGTGCAGCAGGGAGTGACGCTGGCGAACGTGAAGTGGGCCTTTGGGACGGAAAATCCGGTATCGAACTGGCATCCGTTGACGTGGATATCGCACATGCTGGATGTGAATTTGTACGGCGGGCGAGCGTATGGGCATCACCTGACAAATGTTTTGCTGCAGGCTGTGGACGTGGTGCTGCTTTTTTTGCTGTTCGCGACGGCGACGGGGGAAGCGATGAAGAGCGCGGCGGTGGCGGCGCTCTTCGCGGTGCACCCGATGAATGTGGAAGCGGTGGCTTGGGTGGCAGAGCGAAAAACGGTGCTTTGCATGGTGTTTTTTCTTGGCGCGTGCTGCGCACATATTTGGTATGCGAGAAAGCCGAGCGCGGGGCGGTACGCATTGGTGGCGGCGCTGTTTGCCCTGGGACTTCTGTCCAAGGTAATGGTGGTGACGCTTCCGCTGGCGCTTTTGTTGCTGGATTATTGGCCGTTGCGCCGGATGGAAGGCGAAGGAGCCGCGGCGGGTTCGATCGACTGGAAGTTGGCGCTAAGACGCTGCACGGAAAAGGTGCCTCTGTTTTTGATGTCCGCGGGCGCGTCGGTGATGACGCTCTATATTCATCATCGGGAACATGCGCTTGCGGCGGGAATGCCAAAAAGTTGGCTGGTGAAGAACGGAACGTATTCGTATCTGGCGTACTTGAGAAAGTTTTTCTGGCCGGTGCGGTTAGGAGCGTTTTATCCGCACCCGGAGAATTCGCTGAGCTGGCTGGTTGTTGGAATTTCTGGAATCACCATGCTTGGAATTTCGGCGGTGGTTTGGAGATTCCGGGAGCGCCGGTATCTTGTCGCCGGGTGGCTCTGGTATTTGGCGACGCTATTTCCGATGGTGGGCTATGTGCAGTCGGGAAGGCAAGGAATGGCCGACCGGTACTTGTACACCCCGATGATTGGCGTGATTTTTGGGCTGGTGTGGCTGATTGCGGATTGGGCGAAAGAGAAAAATTGGAATCCGAGCGTATTGTCGCTGCTCGTGTTGCTGGCGATCGCCCCGTGCGTGTATTTGACGGAAACGCAGATCGGATACTGGCGCGACAGTTACGCGCTTTTCGCGCAAACGCTTGCCGTGACGAGCCGGAACGGAATGGCGGAAAACAGTTTCGGAAGCGAACTGTACGAGCGCGGGGATTTTGCCGGCGCAGCGCAACACTTTGAAGCGGCGGTGGAGTATGCCCCAGACCTGGCGGTGGCGCACTACAACCTGGCGATGATCCGACAGCGCGAAAACATGGCCACCGAAGCGGAGCGAGAGTACCGGATCGCGTTGCGGCTGGCGACGGATTGGATGGAAGCGGCGCAGGCGCACAACAATCTGGGCGTTTTGTACATGAGCGAACAACAGTATTCGAACGCGACGGCGGAATTCGATGCGGCCATCAAACTGAATCCGGCGGAGTACAACAGTTATATGGGCCGGGGGCGAATCGAATTGCAAGCGTCGCAGTTTGACGCGGCGATCGGCGATTTTGCGCATGCGGCGCGGATTTCCGAGACGCCGGAAGTCTTTTTTCGCCTGGGAACCGCGTTCGAATTGAAAGGCGAGGCGCGACGGGCAGCCGAGGCGTACCAAGCCGCACTGCAACTGGCGCCGGGATTCGGCGAGGCGAAAGCAAGGCTGGAGGCGTTGCGCGGCGGCAAGGAGCCGCCGCGATGACCGCCGAGGAAAACGAAAAGGCGGGGCAAGGCGCGTGGGGACCGGAAGTGCTGCGCGGAGTGCGCGAGGCAAGGCGGCAACAACAGGAAGAAATCGCGGCGAAGCGCGAAAAGTACATTCGCACAAATCGATATTTTTACGACCAGCTGAAAAAGACGCTTCGCTACATCATCGAGCCGGGGAAACGCGTGCTCGAATTGCGCTGCGAAACGGGGCATTTGCTGGCGGCGGTCGAGCCGGCGTATGGCGTGGGCGTGGAGATCAGCGACGGGATGGTGCGCGTCGCACGGGAGAAAAATCCGAGTCTCTATTTTGTGCGGAGCGAGCTGGAGGAGCTCGAGCTGAACGAAACATTCGACTACATCATCTTCAGCCACATTTTCGATACGGTGGATATTCTGCGGACGTTCGAACGAATCAGAAAGCACAGCACGCCCGAGACGCAAGTGATCGTCGTGAATTACAACCAATTTTGGGAGCCGGTGCTTGAGCTGGCGAGCAAGCTAGGGTTGCGCACGCGGTTTGTGGAGCCAAACTGGGTAAGCGAGAACGACGTGCGGGGATTTTTGAAGCTGGCGGGGCTGCGGCCGGTGCGCAAGTACAGACAGATATTGTTTCCGAAATGGATTCCGCTGCTTTCGAATTTCATGAACGGATTTGTGGCGCGGCTGCCGGCCGTGAGGCGTTTGTGCATGATGCAGATCATGGTGGCGCGGCCGATGCGGGCGGCGCTTCAAGAGGAGGAGGTGTCGGTATCGGTGATTGTTCCGTGCCGGAATGAATTTGGAAACGTGGAACAAGCGGTGAATCGCGTGCCGCACATGGGGCGGCACACGGAGATATTGTTCTGCGACGACAAATCGACGGACGGAACGCCGGAGGAAGTGCGGCGGATGCAGGCGCTGCACCGGGATCGAGACATTCGATTGATTGAAGGGCCGGGGATTTGCAAGGCGGAGAACGTGTGGACGGGATTTCGCGCGGCGCGGGGAGACGTCGTGATGATTCTGGACGCGGACCTGACGGTGATGCCGGAAGAGCTGCCGATGTTTTTGAGCGCGCTTGCGAGCGGCCGCGGCGATTTTGTGAATGGAAGCCGGCTGGTCTATCCGATGCAGGAAGATGCGATGAAATTGTCGAACATGCTCGGCAACAAGTTTTTCGGACTGGTGTTTTCGTTTTTGCTGGACCAGCGAATCAAGGACACGCTTTGCGGAACGAAAGTGCTTTGGAGAAAAGACTGGCTGCGGATGGAGCGGAATTTAGGCAGCTGGGGCATCCAGGATTTGTGGGGAGATTACGAACTTTTGTTTGGCGCGAGCAAGCTGCAACTGGAAATCGTGGAAGTGCCGGTTCATTATCTGGAACGAATTCACGGCGTAACGAAGATGACGAAAGTGTTTGCCAACGGATGGCGCATGCTGAAAATCTGCTTCCGGGCCTGGTACCGGCTGGGGGGATAAGAAAACTTGGCGGCGGAGCTACTTCGGCGATGGCTGGCGCATCCTCTGACGGCGTCGTTGGCGGATGACGATCCGAAAACCACGGAGCTACGAAAGCAGATCATCCAGTCGAAACCGTTCCTGAAAGCGATTTATGAAGAATGGTATGAGCGTTTGGCGGCGGAAGTTCCGCGTGGAACGGGCGGAGTATTGGAATTGGGATCCGGAGCGGGATTTTTGTCGCGTTACATTCCTGGATTGATTACATCGGAAGTGTTTCCCTGTTCGAACGTCAGCGTCATTTTGAATGCGCAGAATATGCCGATGGAAAATTCGTCGCTGCGCGCGATCGCCATGACGGATGTGTTGCATCACATGCCGGACGTGCGGAGATTTTTTGCGGAGGCGTCCCGGTGCCTGCGGAGCGGCGGGAAGATACTGATGATCGAGCCGTGGGTGACGCCGTGGTCGACGTTTGTCTATCGACGGTTTCATTCCGAGCCATTCTTGCCGGAAGCTCCGGAGTGGGAATTTGCGACCAGCGGACCGGTGTCGGGAGCGAATGTGGCGCTGCCGTGGATGGTATTTGCGAGGGATCGAGCGCGATTCGAAAAAGAGTTCCCTGCACTGGAGATTGAAGAGATTCGGCCGTTCCTACCTTTCCGGTATTTGCTTTCTGGCGGAGTGTCGATGAAAAGCCTGATGCCGGGATTTGCGCACGGGATGTGGGCGCTGCTTGAGCGGAGCCTGGATTTTCAGAGGGAGCGGCTGGGAATGTTTGCGTTCCTCTCCGTCCGAAAACGGTGAGATTGTGCGAGCGAATTGGCCAAGCACGGGACCTAAGGGCGCGCTCGGCGCGAACGGAGTAAGATACGGCTTGACGGGTCTCGAGAAATGACCGAGTTTTTTCGCGCGTCGAAATGCGGAGGAAGTTCATGAAAACAGGAATAATGTGCGTGGCTTTGGCGGCGAGTCTGGCGATACCGGCGCTGGCCGGAAAATCCGCGGAAATGGCGAAATCGATGGACAAGAAAGTGTTTGGGAAGACCGCGGACGGGAAGACCGCGGACCTGTATACGCTCAGGAACAAGAGCGGGATGCAAGTGAGTATTACGAATTTCGGCGCGACGGTGGTATCGATTGTGGTGCCCGACAAAGACGGAAAGATGGCCGATGCCGCGCTGGGATACGACACGCTGGCCGGATATGAGCTGAACAAAAATTATCTGGGCGTGCTCGTGGGGCGATACGGAAACCGGATCGCGCACGGAAAGTTCAGCATTGACGGCGTGACCTACACGCTGGCGAAGAACAACGGTGACAACAGCCTGCACGGCGGAATCAAAGGATTTAACAAAGCGTTGTGGACGGCAAGCGACGCCTCGACCGGCGGCGAGCCGGCGGTGGAGATGAAGTATGTGAGCAAGGACGGCGAAGAAGGATATCCGGGGAATTTGTCGGTGACGGTGGTGTATACGCTGACGAACAAGAATGAGTTGAAGATCGACTATTCGGCGACGACGGATAAGAAGACGGTGCTGAACCTGACGAATCATACGTATTTCAATTTGGCGGGCCAGGGGAACGGCGACATCCTGAAGCATGAAGTGACGATCAATGCGGACAAGTTCACGCCCGTGGATTCGGGACTGATTCCGACGGGCGAGCTGAAAAAGGTGGAAGGCACGCCGTTTGATTTTCGCAAGGCAACCGCGATTGGCGCGCGAATTGACGCGGACGACGAACAAATAAAGCTGGGCGGCGGATACGATCACAATTTTGTGCTGAACAAAGAAAAGCCCACGGAGCTGAGCCTGGCGGCGAAGGTGGCAGAGCCGGCGAGCGGCAGACGGCTAGAAGTGTGGACGACGGAGCCGGGCGTTCAGTTTTATACGGGCAACTTTTTGGACGGGAGTTTTCAGGGAAAAGGCGGAATCGCGTATCAGAAGCGGACGGCGTTTTGCCTGGAGACGCAGCACTTTCCCGATTCGCCGAATCACCCGAGCTTTCCAACGACGCTGTTGAAGCCGGGTGAGAAGTACCATACGACGACGGTGTACAAATTCGAGGCGAAGTAAGCGGCAAACGGCGCGAAAAAACGGATGACAAGGAAAAGCCGGCGGCAAGCGTTTACGCGCAAGGAAGCGGGAGAGTTTTGGCCGGACGTTCGCGGGAAGTGCCAGCACAAGAAGCAATGCGAAAACCACAAGCGCGCGCAGACTATGCAAGCCGGCTTTTTTTCGAGCCAGCCACTGGCTATTGCTGCCAGCCTCCTCCGAGTGCCTGATACAACTGAACCACCGCCAACAATTCATTGAGCCGTGCCTGCACGAGGCCCAGCTCCGCCGAGAAGGCGTTGGTTTCGTTGGTCAAGACTTCCAGATAGCCGGTGACGCCGCCGGTATAGCGCATGTGAGAAAGACGAGCCGCGTCCTCGGCGGATCGAAAAAGGAGTTCTTGCTGCATGCGGAATTCCCGCGTCTTGTGGTACGCCACCAGCGCGTCGGATACGCCGCGAAAAGCGCCCTGAATCGATTGTTGATAAATCAGCACGGCCGTTTGCTCGCGTGCCTCGGCGAGGCGCACCCCAGAGCGGAGCCGGCCACCGGTAAAAATTGGCTGGGCCAGCGAAGCCCCAAAGCTCCACGCGCCGGCGGGCCCGGTGAACAAGCTGCTGAGCGCAGTACTCTGGAAACCACCGGTGCCGCTCAGCGAGATCTCGGGAAAATAGGCGGCGCGCGCCACGCCGATCTCCGCGTTTGCCGCAATCAACTGCGCTTCGGCCTGGCGAATGTCGGGCCGGCGCTCGAGCAAAGACGATGGAAGCCCGGCGGGAACTTCGGGAGGCTGGCGTTGTTCGGTGAGCGTCTGGCCTCGTGGCACGTCGCCTGGATTCTGACCGAGCAGAAGGCTGAGAAAATTTTCTTGCTGCGCGACTTGCTGTTCGAGAGCGGGAATCTCGGAGCTGGCCGTAAAAACCAACTGCTCGGCCTGGCGCACGTCGAGCAGCGACGTCGAGCCTCCTTCGGAGAGGATTCGCGTGAGCCGCAGCGATTCCTGGCGCGAATTGAGCGTGCGTTTGGAAATTTCCAGTTCGAGGTCGAGCGCCCGCAGCTGGAAGTATGCGCTGGCGACATTGGCTACGAGCGTCGAAGCAACTTCGCGCTGCGCCCATTCACTTGCAAGCAGATTCGCTCTTCCGGCTTCGGTTGCGCGGCGAAACTTTCCCCAAAAATCAATCTCCCAACCGGCGGAAACGTTTGCCTGCCCGGTACTTGATTCGAATGCCGGAAAGAACTTCGATTGGGCATCGCGGACGTCTGTAACTCCGGCCCCGGCACTCACATTTGGAAACTGGTCGGCGTGGATGATTCCGAGTTGCGCGCGAGCCTCGAGCAGGCGGGAGGCAGCGATGCGCGAATCGTAATTTTGGGTGAGCGCCGTGCGGATCAGCGTGCGCAACTGCTCGTCTTGAAAGATGTCCCACCACTTTTGATCGCCGAGCGCGGCAGTCTCCGCTCCCGCGGTTCCTTCGGGGACCGCGCCTCGATACGTGGCAGGAACCGCGGCGGCGGGCCGCTTGTAATTCGGGCCGACGGTGCAACCGGAAGCTAGAAAAAGCACCGCGCTCAGGAGGGCAACGAATTTCTTCATGTTAGTTCCCCTCCGCGGGCGCGGGGCCGGAAAGGACGGCGGGCTGGCGTGCCTTGCCTTCACCCGACCACTTCTCGATGAGATAGAAAATGGCGGGGATGAAAAAGATGCCGATGAGGCTCGCGGCGAGCATGCCGCCAATCACGGTGGTTCCCATAATTTGTCGCGAGACGGCCCCCGCGCCGGTGGCGGTCCACAGCGGCACGCAGCCAAGGATGAACGCAAACGAAGTCATCAAAATCGGCCGAAGGCGCAGCCGAGCCCCTTCCAAGGCGGCTTCGACCAGCGGCTTGCCGTGCTCGTATTCGTCTTTGGCGAACTCGACGATGAGAATCGCGTTTTTGGCGGCCAGACCGATGAGCATGACCAAACCGATTTGCGAATAGACGTCGCTTTCGATTTGCACCATGTAGCTCGGCAGAAAGGCTGAAAGAACGGCGCGGCGCAGCCACAGAATGGCAAACGCTCCAAAAACGGCGACGGGAGTGCTGAGGAGGACGCTGAAAGGAAGCGACCAACTTTCGTACAAAGCGGCGAGGATCAGAAAGACGAATAGAAGCGAGAAGCCAAAAATCACGGCTGGCGGAACACCCTGCTGGGCCTTCTTTTCCTGGAACGACATTCCCAGGTAATCGAAACCCATTTCCCGCGGCATTGTCTCGGCGAAAACTTCTTCCAAGGCGGCCGTGGCTTGGTCCGCGCTGTAACCGGGAGCGGCGGCGCCATTGATTTGCGCGGCGCGATACTCGTTGAGGCGCATGGTGAATTCCGGGCCGGGTCGCGGTTCGAATCGGGTGAGCGCCGCGAGGGGCACCATTCCGCCGTTATTGTTTCTCACGAAAAACTGACCGACGTTTTCCGCCTTCGTGCGGTAGTCGCCTTCCGCTTCGACGTAGACCTGCCATTGCCGCCCAAAGCGATTGAAATAATTGATGAACAAGCCGCCCATGAATGCCTGCAAAGTCTGGTACACGTCCCTGACGGCCACGCCTTGCTTGATGACTTTGTCGCGGTCAACGTTCACAAACTGCTGCGGAACGCTGGCCAGAAACGTCGTACTCAGCCCGGCGATTTCCGGACGTTTCCGCGCGGCAGTGAGAAAGGTCTGCAGGTTCGAGGCAAGAAAGCCAACGTCTTGGCCGGAGCGGTCTTCCAGGGCAAACGTAAAACCGCCGGAAGTGCCAACGCCGGGAATAGCGGGCGGGGAAAAGGAAAAGGCGATGCCTTCGGGAAGTGTGGAAAGTTCTTGATTGATATGCTGTTTGATGGCCTGAAGCTGTTCTTCTCGCGATGTGCGTTCATCCCAGTGCTTCAACGTCACGAAGAAAAAGGCGTTATAGCTTGTACGGACGAAGCTCAGCAAGCTGAAACCGACAACGCTGGTGGTGTATTGAATTCCCGGTGTATTCGCCAAAACGCCTTCAATTTTCCGCGTAACTTCATCGGTGCGTTGAAGCGAAGCAGCGCTCGGAAGCTGCAGATTAATGTACAAATACCCCTGGTCTTCGTCGGGCAGAAAGCTCGAAGGGACCTTGCTGCCAAACCAGCCCGCCGCGGCGCCAAAAATTCCCAGCAGAACCAGAGCAATTGCGCTCTTGCGAGTCAGCGTACCGCAGAGGCGAACATAACCGTTTGTGGCGCCGGTAAAAACGCGGTTAAACCACGAAAAGAAACGCTTGAGAAGCCCTCCGCTGGATGTTCTGGGACGGAGCAACAAAGCGGCAAGCGCGGGGCTCAGCGTCAGCGCGTTGAACGCAGAAAGAATCACGGAGATGGCGATGGTGACGGCGAATTGTTGGTAGAGCCGTCCGGTAATTCCCGGAATGAAAGCGGTGGGAATGAAGACCGCGGAAAGAACGAGGGCAATGCCAACCACCGGGCCGGAGATTTCTTCCATTGCCTTGAAGGCCGCCGCCTTGGGGGTGAGTCCGTCCTCGATGTGGCGTTCCACGGCTTCGACGACGACGATCGCGTCATCCACAACCAAACCAATGGCGAGGACAAGGCCAAATAAGGAAAGGGTGTTTACGGAAAAGCCGAAAAGCGGGAAGAAGATGAATGTGCCGACCAAGGATACGGGCACGGCCAGAAGCGGGATCAGCGTCGCGCGCCAACCCTGCAGAAAGAGGTAAACAACGATGATGACCAGGACAATCGCAATGGCCAAGGTCAGAATGATTTCCTTGATGCCCTGTGTGACCGCTTGTGTGGTGTCCAGCGAAATGACGTAGTCGATGTCGTTCGGCAAACGCGACTTTGCTTCCGCCATAAGCTTCTTGATGCTTTCCGCCGCTTGCACGGCGTTGGAACCGGGCAACTGATACGCGGCGATGAGCGCGCACGGCTTTCCGTTCAGACGCCCGACAACGCTGTAGTTCTGAGCGCCCAGTTCCACGCGTGCTACGTCCTTAACGCGCACAACCGCTCCGCCTGGGGATTCGCGAACAACGATTTGCTCGAATTCTTCCGGAGAAGAGAGCCGGCCCTGGGCGCGCACGGAATACGTAAATTCCTGGCCCTTCGGAACCGGTTCGCTGCCAACCTGGCCCGCGGGGTTCACGGTGTTTTGCGATTGGATGGCGGTGACAATCTCTGGAACGGTGATGGCCAGCTTGGCCAATTGGTCCGGCTTGACCCAAAGCCGCATGGCGTACTGGCCGGCTCCGAAAATCTGGACGCTTCCGATGCCGTAGGAGCGGGTAACTTGATCGGCGAGGTTGATGTAAGCGTAGTTCGAAAGAAACTGCGCGTCGTAGGTTCCCTTGGGCGAGTACAGAGCGATAAGCATCAGGGGAGCGGTGACGGTTTTCTGCACCGTCACGCCAAAATTGTTGACATCGGCAGGGAGCTGAGAGGCAGCCTGTGTTTCGCGAATTTGCGTGAGAATCAGATCCGTGTTTGGATTGGTCTTTACGTCGTAGTCCACGATCAATCGCATCACTCCATCGGCCGTTGAGTTTAGCGAATACATGTAATTCATGTTGTCGACGCCGCTCATTTGCTGTTCGATGGGCGTGGCGACGGATTGCTCGATGGTTTGCGCATCCGCGCCGACATAGGTGGCAACCACTTGCACTTCGGGAGGAGCGATATCGGGAAACAGGGCCACGGGAAGGCTCGTAATCGTGACCGCTCCGATGATCACCATAAGGATGGCAATGACCATCGCTACAATGGGGCGGTTGATGAAAAACTTAGACATGGCTCAGCTGCCTTTCGTGGGCGCGGTCTGCTTGATTCTGACGGTTGAGCCGTCTCGCACCTTTTGCAGTCCTTCGACAATCACGAGCTCACCCAAGCGCACGCCGCTTTCCAGGATCCACATCGTGCCGACACGCTCGCCCGCCTTCACCGAGCGGATGCTCACCTTGTTGTCGCTGCCTACCACGGCCACTTGATAACTTCCTTGAAGTTCATTGACCGCCCTTTGCGGCACCAGAAGCGCGCCCTTTCGCACGTCACCCGCCGCCCGCACTCTTCCAAACTGGCCGGGCCGGAGGATATTTTTTGGATTGGGAAAGGCGCACACAATGCGGATGCTGCCCGTCGTCACATCGACTTGACGGTCGGTCAGCAGGAGCGCTCCCTTCTGCGGATAAATGGACCCGTCGGCCAAGATGAGCTCGAACGGCGGCGCGTCGGATGGAACTTGCTGTTGGTTGTGAGAATTGATTCTCTCCGCGTAATGCATGTACTCCTGCTCGCTGATGGGGAAGTACGCCTTGATCGGATTTACCTGCGAGACGGACGTAAGAACCGCGGTCGGGTTCACCAGATTTCCGATTTGCACTTGAGCGATGCCGGCGATGCCGTCCACAAGCGACGTCACGTGGGTGAATTCGAGGTTCAGCTCGGCTTGTTCCACCTGCGCTTGCGCGGCCTTTACGGTTGCCTTGGCGGCAAGGTTTGCTTGAACGTCGTTGTCCAATTGGCTTTGTGCGATGGCGCGCTCTTTTGCCAGAGGAGTATCGCGGTCCACATCGAGCTGAGTCTTGCCCAGTTGCGCTTCGGCTTGCGCGAGTTGCGCTTTGGCTTGATCGAGCACGGCCTCGAAAGGACGCGGGTCGATCTGGAAAAGGATCTGTCCTTTGCGGACAAAAGAACCCTCTTTGTAACTCTGCTGGACGATGTATCCGGTCACTTGCGGTTGAATCTGTGCATTGACAAAGCCGTCGAGCGTGGCAACCCACTCGCCGTAGATCGGCACATCTTTTTGCGATACAGAAGCAACTTCAACCTCGGGCGGGGGTGGAGGAGAAGCAGCGTTTGGATTTCGGCAACCCACGCCGAGGGTTGAAGAGAGCGTAAGGATAGCCAGAGTCCGCAGAAACACGGCGGCCTGCTGGAAAGGTTGTTTAACGCTAAGTGTTCGATTCGGGATTTGCATGGCTGGAATCCTCGTAAGAAAACCTTGCGGGTTCTTGTTTTCGTCGCCTGCGACCGAGAGTATAGCTCTCAGATGTGCGGAATGATCCATCGGGTACTCCATTCTCTCCAGGCGAGCGAGTTCCGCGGGCTCAACTCGCGCTTGGCCGGCTACAGATTTACATTGGCAATGACCCCTTCCGGCGCAAAGTTCGCTGAGGTTCCTTGCACCGGCCGGTGGAAAACGGTCGCGTAGTTGACGCATGCCTTTCCTTGTTTTTGCAATTCTTCTGCCATGCAATTCGCCGCGTCAAGTCGAGATGAATATCCGGGCCGAACCGCTTGTATTCCGAGCTTCACGCGTGACCATGTGAAGACAGTGACATGAACCTGACACTGGAGTTCGCGTGATTCGTGGCGGCGCGAAGCTGGCCATCGGCGATTCCGCGACATACGAGCAAACAGGCGCTTGCGCATCTGGTACGGTACTTGCTCTCAATCCATCGGCGATGACGGCGCCGTCGATGGACTCGCAAGCGGATCAACGGAGAAAGAAAAAGCAGAGGCGGCGAATGAGTTACAGAATTTTTAAATCCGTTTTTGCGAACTGTGCGCCGCACCGAAAGGCGTTTGGTTTTCCGGCCTTCAAACACGCTCCAGAAGCATCTAGAGGGAGCGGGATGGAGAATCATCCAGGACGGCTTGATCGCGATTCTCGTCCACCGGCCGAAGAATTCCGTGCTTCTTCATTCTGGCGATCAGCGTTGTGCGCTTCATCCCCAGGCGCGCGGCTGCACCATACGGTCCGCCGACGAGCCATCCCGTCTCTTCCAACGCTCCCAAGATCAAAAGGCGCTCCGACTCCCTAAGCGTTCTGCCCGCGGGAAGCGCAACAACCGAATCGCCCCGAGCGGGACGCAGAAGATTGGGGAGCAAACCGTCATTCGAAAGGATTACCGCGCGTTCGATTACGTTTTGCAGCTCTCGAATGTTTCCCGGCCAGGAATGCGATTCGAAGGCGCTAACGAATTCATCGGGAATCGTGTCGATGCGCTTGCCAATTCGGCTGGAGAAGACTTCAACGTAGTGTTCGAGCAGAGGGCGGATGTCTTGGCGCCGCTCGCGCAGGGGTGGCAGCGTGATCGGAAATACGTTCAGGCGATAATACAGGTCGCTGCGAAATTGGTTGCGCCGCACCATTTGTTCCAGGTCCCGGTGAGTCGCCGCGACGAGCCGCACGTCAACGTGATGCGTGCGGCCACTTCCGAGCCGCTCAAATTCCTGTTCCTGCAGAACGCGCAGCAGCTTGGGCTGCAACGCAAGCGGTATGTCGCCGACTTCATCGAGAAAAAGGGTTCCTTTATCGGCTAATTCGAAGCGACCGATTTTCTGTGCGATCGCTCCGGTAAAAGCGCCCCGCTCATGGCCAAAAAGCTCGCTTTCAAGCAGGTCGAAGGGAATGGCGGCACAGTTCAGCTTGATCAAAGAGTGGCCGCTGCGGGGGCTCGCATTGTGGACGGCGTGGGCGATCAGTTCTTTGCCCGTGCCGGTTTCTCCCTGGATGAGCACAGTGGAGTCCGCCGCCGCAACCCGCTCGGCTTGCTCTAAAACGATTCTCAGAGCCGGGCTGTTGCCGATGATCTGCTCAAATCTGCGAACCCGGCGGTCTTGTTCAGCCACGGTCATTTTGAGTTCCCAAGCCTTTGGGCCTTCGCGCAGTCATCAACGGCGGCATGAACCGTTTCGAGTAAGACCGCGTTGTCGAAGGGTTTTGTCAAGAACTCCACCGCCCCGTCGCGCATGGCCTGGATGCGCATCTTGGCGTCGCCATGTGCGGTGATGAAAATGATCGGTATGCGGCATCGGTCCGCTTTGAGCTTGGCTTGCAGCTCGATGCCGGAGATGCCCGGCATTCGAATGTCCGCGATCAGGCACGCGGCCTTGTGTTGAGCGCCGGAATCCAGAAATTGTTCCGCGGAGCCGAAGCAGAGCGTGGATAGCCCCTCCGATTCGATCAAATCCTGCAAGGCACGCTGAACGGAGTTGTCGTCGTCGACGATGGCGATGAGTCTTGCGCTTTGGCCGCTGCTCATGCGCGAAGCCTAGCCGTATTTGCAACGTCTGCGCAATTGGCTCTTGGTAGCGCGCTCTACCACTTTGGTGGTATTGCACGCGAAGCGAAAGCGGAGGAATAGCCGGACGGGCGCTAGCTCGGGAGCGGTTATTTGCGAGGAGACAGTTCGAGCTTGTCGGCCATGCGCACCAAGTCCACGACCGATGCCGCCTGCATCTTGTGCATGACGTGGCCGCGGTGGACTTTTACAGTGGCTTCGCTCGCTCCGATTTCCGACGCAATTTGTTTGTTGAGCATGCCCGAAACCACCAGCGTCATCACTTCCTGCTCGCGTGCGGTTAATGCACGATAACGCTCCTGCAAATCGCGAATGTCGGCCTGTTGCTCATGCGCCGTGCGGTCACGCTGCAATGCCTGCTGAACCGCGTCGAGGAGATCCTGATCTCGGAAAGGCTTGGTCAGAAATTCCACGGCGCCCGATTTCAGGGCCCGGACGGACATAGGAATGTCTCCGTGCGCGGTGATGAATATGACGGGGATTTCGATGCCTTTCTCGACGAGTCTCCGCTGGAAATCGAGACCGCTCATCTGCGGCAGTCTTACATCGAGGACCAAACAGCTCGGGCGGGTGTTGTGTTTCTTGCGAAGAAACTCCTCGGCGCTTGCAAAGGATTCGGCGCGCAGTCCAACGGACTCGACGAGATCCTGTATCGCCTGACGCATGCCGCGGTCGTCGTCGACGACGAAGACCGTGGGGAATGCCTCGGAAGTCATGCGTGTTCCTCGGCTTTAGCGGGAAGAGTGAAATGAAAAGTTGCGCCCGCCCCCGCATTGGCGGTGGCCCACACTCGTCCACCATGTGCTTCCACAATCGAGCGGGTTATGGCCAAACCCATGCCCGTGCCTTGCGGCTTCGTGGTATGGAAGGCGTCAAAGATCCGCTCCGTATTTTCCGCCGGCAATCCGACGCCGGTGTCTCCGATGGAGACCATGACCTGACCGTCGGAAGCCAGTCGAGAACCGATCGTCAACTTTCCTCCGATTTCTTTCATTGCATCGATCGCGTTCAACATCAGATTCATGAACACCTGTTGAAGCTGCACCCGGTCGGCAAGCACGTCGGGCATATCCTCGCCCAGTTCGGAATGGATTTTTATGGAGTGCCGGATGGCTTCTTTCCTGAGCAAAGTGGTCATTTCTCGAATGATGTCCTTGAGGTTGACGATCTCGCGCTCAGGCGGCGTCCCCTTTTTGTAGAAAGATCGCAAACGACTAATCACATCCGCCGCGCGGTTTCCGTCTTGCTCAATCCTGGATGCCGCCGCTCGCGCCCGTTCCAGGTCCGGTGGATCGCGCGCGAGCCATCGCAAACACGCGTTGGCGCTGGTGATGGAGGCGGCAATGGGCTGCCTGATTTCGTGCGCCAGCGCGGCCGCCAATTCTCCCATCATATTGACGCGATTGATGTGCGCCAAATCGGCCTCAAGCTGCCGCAATCTTTCGCGCTCCTCCTCGGCACGCTTTAGCTCGGTTATATCCATGGTGATGCCAACGTAATCCCCGATTTCTCCCATATCATTGCGATGCCCAATCGTGCGCAGGAATCGAATTTGGCCGTCGTCGGCACGACGAATGCGAAAGTCGCTTATGTCGTAGTCCATTCCGGCGCGCACTGCTTCTTCCAGAGTTTCCCTTACGAGCCGCTCGTCCTGTGGATGAAGAGTGGCCCAAAAGCGTTCGAGGCCCGGAGGACCTTGGCGTGGATCGAAGCCGTGTATGCGATACGTTTCGTCGGACAAATGAAAATTCTGCCGTGTGTGAAAATTCGTCGCCCAACTGCCGATGTGCGACAAACTTTGCGCTTCCGCAAGGTACGCTTGTTCCCTGCGCAATTCCTGTGTGAGCAGTTCCTGCTCGGTCACATCCATCGTCGTACCGATAAAACCTTTGAACACTCCTTCTTCCATAACCGGAACGGCCACGGCGCGGATGTAGCGCATCTGCCCGTCGGGCCGGATGATTCGCTCGATTTGATCGAAGCCACGGTGTTCCTCTTGCATGGCTCTGATGGTTTCAACCATGGCGGCCCGGTCTTGCGGATGGATGAGGGCAAGATACTCGTCAACCGTCGGCGCGCCATTTCGCGGATCCAGGCCGTAGATTTTGTACAACTCATCGGACCAATAATGGCCTGAATCGTCGAACGCCCAGCTGCCGATATGAGCGATTCGCTGTCCTTCGCTCAGATAAAACTGGCTTCGCTTCAACGCTTCTTCGGAGCGTTTTCGTTCCGTGATGTCCTGGACCGTGCCAAACATTTCATACGCTCGGCCGGAGGAATCGCGCTTTACCGTGCCTACACTGTGAATCGTCCGAACTTCGCCGTCGGGGCGAACGAGACGATGTTCAATGTCGGCGGGATTTCCGCTCTGAAGCGCCTCTTCGGCAGCGCGGTAGATAAGTTCGCGATCCTCAGGCTGGACCATCGAATGGACCGTTGCCAAGTCCATGGGACGTTCCTGCGGACTTAAGCCAAAAATGCGATAGGTTTCATCCGACCAGACAACGACATCCGTCGCGAGATCCCATTCCCAGTGGCCGACATGGGCGACGCGTTGCGCTTCTTCCAGTCTGGCTTTGCTCTCCTGCAGTTCTCGTGACAGCTCCGCCAGCGTCTTTTGCACATCCTGTTTGGCCATTGTGAGAACCTTACGCTACTTCTCTCATTGAGCTTCGCATAATTTATCCCGCCGGCCTTCAGCCTTCAAGTTGGAGCGTCGTCCCGAGACCTTCGTTGCTCTCTTGCAACGCAACCGCCGTCTTCGACTGCCCGAACTTCCCCGCCAAAATCAGGTGACGGTCAATCTTACTGCGCTGTCAATCCGCGGACAGTGACGACTTTCTGTCAGACGCAAGAAGGCGTCTCTTGTCAATAAGCGTCGTTTGGGCGGGCGTTTCCGGGCACGGAAATGGAATGCCGTTGGAATTGCGCTTGCATTATAGAGGTCGGGTCGGCGCGAGCGGGCGTTCCCTGCGTATTCGGTTGCGAATCCCCGCGGCGGAGGCGGCGCAATGAAAACTTTTACAAAACATTACATCAATGGCGCTTTCGTGGAATCGCACGGGCGCGAGGCGATGGACAGCGTCAACCCAAGCAACCGGAAAGTGATTGCGCGGACAACGCTGGGCGATGAAGTGGATGCGCGGCAGGCAATCAACGCGGCGAAGAACGCGTTCGCGAGCTTCGCATGGTCGTCCAAGGAAGAGCGCTCGGCGATCTTGCGGCGACTCAACGAAGCTGTTACCCGCCGGACGGACGATCTGACGGCCGTGATGGTTGAGGAGTACGGAGGCGTCGCGCACTTCTCGAAGCTCATCGTGCAGATGGCCGCGAACTCGTTTTCCGAAGCGGAGAAAGCTCTCGAGCAACTGCAACTGGTCCGGACCTGGGGCGGAACGGTTGTGTCTCTCGAGCCTGTCGGCGTCGCCGGTCTGATCACCGCCTGGAATTCGAACGCGCTTTTCATCTGCCTGAAGTTTGCCGCGGCCGTGGCCGCGGGCTGTACGGTGGTGATCAAGCCGAGCGAGCTGAGTTCGCTGCAGACGCAGGTTTTGCTGGAGTGCCTGCACGAAGCCAAGCTTCCGAACGGGCTTTGCAACGTGGTGATCGGCCGTGGAGAAACCGTTGGAGCCGAACTGGTGCGGAATCCCGACGTAAACAAAATATCGTTCACCGGGTCGGTCGCGGTCGGCGAAAGGATCATGCGCGATGGGGCGGCAACGATGAAACGCGTCACGCTTGAACTTGGCGGCAAATCGCCAAACATATTGCTCGACGACGCCAACTTTGACGAAGCAATCCCGGCAGCCCTCCGCATCGCCTTCCTCAACAGCGGACAGGCCTGCGCCGCCGGCACGCGGCTGCTTGTGCCAAAAAAGCGGCTGGAAGCCGTCAAGAGAGGGATCGTGAACGCGATGGCGGATTTCCGTGTGGGTGATCCCGCCGATCCGAAAACCGCGGTCGGGCCGATGGTAAACCAGAAACAGTGCGAACAAGTACAATCCTACATCCGCAAGGGCATTGCGGAAGGCGCGGAAGTGCTCGTGGGAGGAGAAGGCCAGCCGCCGGGGATGGAGGCCGGTTACTTCGTCAAGCCAACCGTGTTTGTAAACGTGACGAACGACATGGCAATCGCGCAGGAAGAAATTTTCGGCCCGGTCCTGTGCGTGATCGGTTACGATTCCGAGGAAGAAGCGATCCAGATCGCGAACGATTCAAAGTACGGCTTGCACGCCTTTGTGAGTGGGGCCGATCTGGCGCGGGCGCGCCGCGTGGCGTCGCAGGTTCGGGCGGGCCGCGTTGCCATCAACGGTATGCGCGACGATCCGCAGGCGCCGTGGGGTGGATTCAAATTTTCCGGCGTCGGGCGTGAATTTGGCGCGTTCGGAATCGAGGCGTTCCTCGAACCAAAGGCTATCCTCGAGTGAGCGCGGTGATGCGATGGTGAGATTGAGAGCGAAGCAAAATAGGAGATAGAGGCATGAGCAAACACGCCGGCATTTCGCCGCAGGAAGCAGCGGACCGCCTTGCGATCCGCGAACTCGTCGAAGCGTATGCCCATTGCGCCGATCGTCGCGATGCGAAAGGGCAGATGTCTCTGTTTACCGCCGATACGCACTTCGTCGTATTCATGAATGCCAAAGATCCGGCGCCATCCATGGATCTGCACTCGCGCGAGGCGCTCGCGCCGGTCTTTGCCGATCTAAACAAATACGACGCCACAACGCACTTCGTCGGACAGAGCACAATTTTCACCCTCACGGCCGACCGGGCGACCGGCGAAGCGTACTGTCTGGCGCATCACGTCACGCTCAAAGAGGGAAAGCGCCGGCTCATGATTGCCTCGCTCCGCTATCTCGACAAGTTCGTGAAGCTGGACGGCGCATGGCTGTTTGCCGAGCGCCTGCTCTACGTCGACTGGGTCGATGAGCGCGCAATTTCGTAAAGCACGAGCCGAGTGGCCATTGCGACGGGTTAACACATCAGGAGAACGGCCATGTCCGCGTACGTTGTATTCACGAGAACCAAGACCATCGACCAAAATGAGCTTGAAAAATATTGGGCGGGAATCCAAGCGACGTTGCCGGGCCATCCTGTCGAAATCCTCGTCGCCTACGGAAAGCACGAAGTGCTGGAAGGCGATCCGATCGAAGGAATCGTGATTGCGAAATTTCCGCACGCGCAAGCCGCAAAGGATTGGTATTTCAGCGAGGCATACCAAAACGTGGCAAAGCACCGCAAACACGGCGCGGTCTATCACGGACTTATCGTGGAAGGGGTCAGCTGATGCCATCACCGGCGAATGCAATACGCCTTACCATTGTCGGCGCAACGGGAATGGTCGGTGGGTACGCCCTTCGCTATGCACTCGGAAACGACGCCGTTCGAACCGTGACTTCCATCGTGCGCCGGAAGTCCGGTGTTTCCCATCCAAAGCTCCAAGAAGTTCTGCATTCCGACTTCGCCGATTGCTCCGCGCTTTCGCAAGCGCTTTCCGGTCAAGACGCGGCGGTCTTTTGCCTCGGCGCGTATACGGGAGCGGTGTCCGACACCGAACTCCGCCTGATAACCGTGGACTACACGATCGAGTTCGCGCGAGTTCTCCGCGGCAGCAGCCCTAACGCGGCCTTCTCTTTCTTGAGCGGAAGCGGCGCGGACCAGACCGGCCGAAGCCGGATCGCTTTCGCGCGATACAAGGGAGAAGCAGAGAACGCACTGCTTGCGGCCGGATTCCCGCGCGTTTATCTCTTCCGGCCCGCCTATATCTATCCTGTCGAGCCGCGCAAGGAGCCGAATTTCAGCTATCGCCTTTTGCGCGCCATCTACCCGGCGTTTCAGTTGCTTCTTCCGAACCAGGTGATTCGTGCCGACGACCTGGCCCGCGCCATGGTGGATGCCGCCGTGCAAGGAACTGACCGCGGTGGCCGGGTCTTCGAAAACCGCGAGATCAAGAAGATGGTCAAGCGAAATCATCCCGCTGCCGGGTGAGGCAGCTCCTCGGTCGCGGGAACAGAGTGAATTGGAGGCGGAGGATTTATGAGCCTGCATAGATTTGCATTGAGAGAGAACTTGTTCCGCATCGGCGGCAATGGGGATTTTGTGCGAGTACGAATTCACCCGTTACCGATGGCCGTTCTTTGGCTGGTTGCGTTTTTCCTATTCCCACAGGCAAACCGCGCGCAGATTCCGATCTACGAGGTGACGCCCGAAGAAAGCAGCGTCAAGTTCGGCGTCGATTCCTCCGTTTCGATCAAGGGAACTTTTGAAAAGTGGAACGCCAGCATTAAATTTTCTTCGACGGATATCAGGAGCGCCGTCCTGGATATCGAAATTGACGCAGGCAGCGTCAACACCGGAAGCCACATGAAGGACAACAAGTTGAAGGGAAAGGATTTCTTCAACGTCAAAGAATCGCCAACGATCACATTCAAATCGACAAAAATCGTTCAGACCGGACCTTATACTTTTGACATCGAAGGCAATTTCACGATTCGAGGCGTCACCAAAGCGGAGAAACTTACCCTCACGAGCGATAGCAAAGGAACGCCATCCGGCACGCTTGACGGCATCATGGCCTTTGACCGCAAGGAATATGGGATGACCAGCGGGATTCCCTTCATCAAGATCGCCAATCGTGTCGAGGTAAATGTTCGGCTGAAGTGGCGCTGGGTCAGCGGACCGCCACTCGTCTTTCAACAATAATTCGGCATTTGACGCGCGGGAAACTTGCCTACCCGGCGGCGCGCCGTCGCGAACGGCGAACTTCGAGCAGCCTCATTCTGCGCAGCGCGGCCCGCGCGTGAAACAATCTTGCTTTGGCGGCTGCAACCGAGATGCTGAGCGCTTCGGCAATCTCCGGCACCGATTGTTCCTGCAAATCGTGAAGTTCGACGACGTGCCGCAGCGTTGGCCGCAGCTTTGCAATTGCCTCTCGCAAGGCCGCTTTCCGTTCAGTCGTTGCGTAGATCTCTTCCGGGTTTGCAATCACGCCATGCAGTTCGACGGCGTCTCCCGCATCGTCCATCCCCACTTCCCGCGATGTGCGATTCTTGCGGGTTTTCATCAGTGCCGCGTTAATCGCAATGCGGGTCAGCCAGGTTCCGAATTTCGCTCTTCCGTCAAACTCTTTGAGGTGGATATAGGCGTTGATGAAACTCTCTTGCACGGCATCCTGTGCATCGCCATGATGCCGTGTGATCCGGCTGGCAACACTGAACATTTTTTCGCGATGACGCGCGTGAAGCTCTTCAAAAAAACTTCCACGGCCCAGCTTCGCGCCGGCGACAAGCGCCTCGTCACTCATAAACTGGACGGCGTCGGAAGGGGAATTCCGGCTGCCTCCGTCGTGCCCTGGAATGACTCGTGCCGCTGACATCGTCCGCTCCTTTGTGTCGTTTTCTTCTCGTTAGGGTTGCAAGTGAGATTCCAAGGCGGGCAGTCGGTGCGTGCGCGCTCCAATGCAGACAGGTAAGCACTTACGCGACGCGAGGTATTTTTCCATGCGACGTGGAATGGTCGGTGTCCAGCCATCGACAGACGCACCGTTCGAAAAACTGTTGCGGACCGCGATGCAACGGTTTTTCGAACCAGCTTATCGTTTGCACGTGCACGCTCGATGCCAGGAAGTCCGCTTCATTCAAATCATTCCTATGGTCGCGTATCATCATCGGATAGGCAGCGCGCGACTCGCACTTCGCCCGGATTCTGCGGAGAGATGGAATGAAACGGAGCTACGGAACGGTTCTTGCGGCGGTCGGTTTATTTGCCGGTGCGGCTTTCGGGCAATCCCGGCTTGAAAAGTCAGAAGCCAAGCCCGAGAAAGCCACGGTGGTCTCTGGAGCGGGAGTGGTGGTGGAAAATGTGGAGGTCAACTTCGCTGGCGAACGAGCCGGCCTCGAAGCAGGAGATGTGCTTCTGGGTTGGCGGCGGGGAAACGAGAAGGGTGAGATTGAATCGCCGTTCGACGTCGCCGAAATCGAAATTGAGCAGGCTCCGCGAGGAGAGGTGACGCTCGAAGGTCTTCGTGCAACGGAGAAACGCTCTTGGGTGTTCGGACAAGACACCTGGGGAATCAAAACAAGGCCGAACCTCCGCGGAACCGCTCTCGCTGATTACCTCGAAGGTCTGCAGTTAGCGAAAGCCGGCAAGCTGACCGAAGCCGGCGCACGATGGCGTTCCGCAGGACTTCACGCCGAAGATTCACATTCCTCCACGCCGGCTTGGCTAGGACTTTGGTTTCGTTTGCGCGCCGCGGACCTGCTTGCGAGCGGAAGAAATTGGAAACAGGCTGACATTTTTTACCAAGAAGCGGTGACGCAGAAGCCGGGAGCGAGTCCTCTCGTCACGGCGCAACTGCAAAGAGCCTGGGGTTTCACCTATTCGCAGAGGAACGACTGGGGCAACGCGGAAAGGCTTTATCAAGAAGCTCTCGGCGAGACGGAGAAGCCAGATTCCGAAAACCTGATGATGGCCGATACGATTTCAAGGCTCGGCCTGATTGCCATCAAGAAAAGCGATTTGCAATCGGCTGGCGTTTACCTCGCGCGCGCACTCGCCATCCGAGAGAAACTTGCGCCAAGCAGCCTCGCCGTTGGCGACAGCCTCAACAATCTCGGCATTCTTGCGATCAGCCAGGAAGACTTCGCTCGGGCCGAGGATTTTTTTCGAAAAGCCCTCGCGCTCGAAGAAACACTCGCTCCTCGTTCCCTGAATGTCGCAAAGACGCTCCACAGCTTTGGCGTGGTTGCTTTATGGCAGGATGATTTGGAACAGGCGGAATCGTACTTTACGCGGGCTTTGCCCCTCAGGGAAACGCTCGCTCCCGGCACTTTGGAACTGGCTGAAACTTTGAATAATCTTGGCGTAATCGCCTGGCGGCGAGAGGATTTGGCCAAGGCGGAAGATTTCTATCGTAAGACACTGGCTATCAAACAAAAACTTGCTCCGCATACGCTGACCGTTTCGCTGAATCTGTATAACCTCGGCCTCGTGGCCATGTCGCGCGGCGACCTGCCCGCGGCGCAAGAATACTATCGCCAAGCGTTGTCGATTAACGAAAAAATTTCCCCAGAAAGTCCCGCGACCGCGGCAAACCTGGGAGGGCTTGGCTTTGTCGCTTGGCTCGGCGGAGATTTCGCAAAGGCGGAAGGCTACTATCACCGCGCCCTCTCGATTTATGAAAAAAGTCTCCCGGACGGCTTGGGGGCAGCCACGATTTTGGCAAGTTTGGGACGTTTAGAAAAGGATCGCGGAAACTTGCAAGATGCGGAAGCGCATATTCGCAAAGCGCTCGCAATTACAAACAAACGGGCTCCCGGCAGCCATGAGGCCGCAGTGTCCCTGCAAAACCTGGGAGACATCCTTTTTGCGCGCGGGGCCTTCAGCGAAGCGGAAGCGTACTACCGCCAAGCGCTGGCAATCCGGGAAAAACTGGCCCCGGGAAGCATGGATCATGCCGAGACTCTTTCCGCGCTTGCGAAAGTTGCACGGCACAACGAACGGAATGAGGCCGCTGCCGAGCTCAATGAACAAGCATTGCGCGCGATCGAGAACCAAATGACTCGTCTCGGCGGCAGTAGCGGATCGCGCTCTGATTTTCGTGCCAGCTACTTGGACGTTTACAGCGAATATGTGGATTTTTTGGCAGAGCAAAAGCAACCGGAACTCGCCTTCCGAGTTCTGGAACGCTCGCGCGCGCAAACTTTGCTGGAAACCCTGCTCGCGGCGCATACCGACATCAGCAAGGGCGTCGACACGGCTTTGCTTAGCCAAGAACGCTCGATTCGGAGAACGATCGCCGAGAAAACCAATCGTCGAATCGAGCTGCTCACGAACGGCGACCACGCGGAACAAGCAGGCGCCCTCGACAAGGAACTTGCCAAGCTATGGAACGATCACGAGGAGCTTGCGGCGAGAATCAAATCGGCAAGTCCGGCCTACGCTGCGCTGACCGAACCGCAGCCATTGACGGCAAAGCAGGTGCAGGAGCAGTTGCTCGATCAAGACACCCTGCTTTTGGAATATTCGCTGGGGCAGAAGCGCAGTTACGTTTTTGCGGTCGGCGCGAATTCGCTCACCGCGCATGAATTGCCGAGCCGCGCGGAAATCGAGGGCCCGGCGCGCCGTGTTTACCGCCTTTTGTCGACACGAAACCGTATTGTGCAAGGCGAGACGGAATTGCAGCGCCAGGCTCGCATCGAAAAAATTGACGCCGAATTCGCAAAAGCTGCGCGCGAACTGAGTAACAAGATTCTGGGTCCAATCGCCGGGCAAATTCGAGGCAACGAAAAGCGCCTGCTGATCGTGAGTGACGGTGCGCTTCAATATATTCCCTTCGCGGCGCTGCCCGTACCGAACGATGCGGCCCATCCCGCGCGGTCAACGCCGCTGATTGCGGATCACGAAATTGTAAATTTACCTTCCGCCAGTGTGTTGGCCGTTCTGCGCAGGCAATCGCTTGGACGTGATAGCGCGCCAAAGGCCGTGGCAGTTCTGGCCGATCCGGTTTTTGAGAAAAAGGATTATCGCGTGAAAGCCACGGACGGGCACACGCCGACCGCAGGCGAAGCCAACCGCGAGGGAGATCTTCCTTCCGAAACGCTAACGCGTTCCTTGGCGGATTTAGGTTTGGCCACGAACGGCGAGCTTCGCCTTCACCGGCTTCCGTTCACGCGGAAGGAAGCTGCGGCGATCATGGCCGTGACACCTTCGGGCCAGGGATTGCTGGCAGTCGATTTTCGCGCGAATCGCGGTTTAGCCATAAGCCAGGAGCTTTCGCAATACCGCATCGTGCATTTTGCCACGCACGGATTGCTGGACAGCGTCCACCCGGAACTTTCCGGCATCGTGCTCTCGATGGTGGATGAGCGCGGACGGCCGCAGAGCGGATTCCTCGGGCTGCAAGACATCTACAATTTGAATTTGCCGGCCGACCTCGTGGTGCTCAGCGCGTGTGAAACCGGTTTGGGAAAAGAGATCCAGGGCGAAGGCCTTGTCGGGCTCACGCGCGGATTCATGTACGCGGGAGCAAGCCGCGTCGTGGCCAGCCTATGGAATGTCAGCGACGTGGCAACGGCGAAGTTCATGGCTCGGTTCTACGCCGCGATGGAGCACGACGGAATGCGTCCGGCCGCGGCCTTGCGAGCGGCGCAAATCCACATGTGGAAACAATCGCGCTGGTCATCGCCCTATTACTGGGCCGCTTTCCAGATACAAGGCGAATGGAAGTAGACGCCTGAGTCTCTCCTCCACAAGAATTTGAAAATCCGGTTTTGCTGAAGCGGCGCGTCGTCCATCGCGCCGCGTTTTTTGCGTTTTGCCCGCGTACCCGGAAGGATGCCTGCGTCAGCGTGAACCGCTTGCTTTGCCTGCGACAACACGACCAGTGGTCACAGCCATGAAGTACGATTCAGCCGAAAAACGCGCCGTGCGCCGCCGCCGCCGTTCATAGAAAACACAACGGGTGGCGAGGCTCATAAATCTGGCGAGCCGCGCCACCCGTTTGCGTTTCTTATATTATGTTCTCTACTGTACCGTCAAAGTAAACTGCGTCGCGTGAGAGACGCCGCCCGACGTAGCCGTAACCGTGATTGTGGCTGTGCCCGCTGGCGTACCGGCGGGAGCCGGTGGCGTGTTGCTTCCGCCGGCGCACCCTGTCATTGCCACGATGGAAAGGACCAGAAGCAGCATCGGCGCGGCAAAGGCAAGCCGGCCTGCCCAAGCCGGGTGCTGTCCGCGACCCTGAGCCTGTTTCTGCGCCAGCATCCAGAAAAGTAAGGCCAGCATGGCAAGGATCGACGCCAACGGCCCGAAGTTTCCGGGATTGCGCGGGCGGATGGAGCGCGGCGCCGGAATGAGCATGCCCCGCGCGGTGGTGATCACGCTCACGTTCACCGCCGCTGGTGTGCCCGGTGTGACGCTGACGGTGGCGGGCACGTTGCACGTGGCGCCTTGCGGCGCGCCCGTGCAAGTTAGCGACACGGTTTGTGTCGCACCCGTGGCCGTAAGCTGGAGCGCGAAGCTGGCCGCCTGTCCCGCGGTCACCGTGGCGCTAGTGGATCCACCTTGCGGCGGAGCGGCCGAGAAGCCGTCGCCGGTGCCACTCAAGCTGACGGTCTGTGGCGAATTGGCGGCGTTGTCGGTAATGGTAATGGACGCAGTGCGCGCGCCCGCGGCCGTCGGCTTGAACGCCACACTGATCGTGCAGTTCGCGCCCGCCGCCACCGTCCCGCACGTACTGGTCTCCACGAAGTCGCCGCCATTCGTTCCCGTTACCGCAACCGAGGTAACCAAAAGCGCCACGTTGCCGCTGTTCGTAAGCGTAACGGTTTGCGGCGTGCCGCTCGTCGTTCCCACTGGTTGGCTTGCGAACGTGATCGACGCGGGCGACAACGTCGCCGCTGGCGCCCCACCTACCGCTGTGCCGGTAAGGCTCACGGATTGCGGCGAATTGCCCGCGTTGTCCGTAATGGTTATGAACGCGGCGCGTGTGCCATTCGTCGTGGGCTTGAACGTGACACTGATGGTGCAGCCAGCGCCTACTGCGATGGTGGCTCCGCAATTGTTGGTCTGCGAAAAGTCGCCGCCGTTTGCGCCGGTCACCGCGATGCTCGTGTTGGTTAGTGAGGCGTTTCCGCTATTGGTGAGCGTCACCGTTTGCGCTGCGCTCGACGTTCCGACTCCCTGACTGGCGAACGTAAGCGACGCAGGCGATAAAACGACCGATGGTGCAGTACCGGTGCCCGTGAAGCTCACGGTCTGCGGCGAATTACCCGCGTTGTCGGTGATGGTAAGAGAGGCAGTGCGCGTGCCCGTCGCCGTCGGCGTAAACGTAGCGGTGATGGTGCAGTTCGCACCCGCCGCCACGCTCGTGCCGCAGGTATTGGTCTGCGAGAAGTCACCGCTGTTTGCGCCGGTCACCGCGATGCTGGTGATGGTTAGCGCGGCGTTGCCGGTGTTCGATAGCGTAATCGGCGTGTTTATATTCGATGTTCCCAGTGCGGCACTGAAAGTTTGCGAGGTCGGCGACAACGTCACCACTGGCGCTGTTCCCGTACCGGTGCCGGTGAGGCTCACCGTCTGCGGTGAATTCCCCGCGTTATCCGCAATGGTAATCGAGGCCGTGCGCGTGCCCGCCGCCGTGGGCGTAAACCTCACGGTGATAGCGCAAGAGGCTCCGGCAGCTACGCTCGTACCGCATGTTGTGGTTTCGGAGAAATCGCCGGCGTTCGTTCCGGCGATGGCAATCGACCCGATCGAGAGCGACCCGTTACCGCTGTTCGTAAGCGCGACCGACTGTGCCGCGCTGGCCGTTCCCACGTTTTGCGAAGCAAATGTCAGCGAAGCGGACGACAACGTGACCACTGGCGCTCCTGTTCCCGTACCGGTGCCCGTCAGGCTCACGGATTGCGGTGAATTCCCGGCGTTATCCGTGATGGTTACCGAAGCCGTCCGAGTCCCCCCCGCCGTAGGCGAAAACCTCACGCTAATCGTGCAGTTCGCACCCGCCGCCAAGCTCGTGCCGCATGTTGTGGTTTCGGAGAAATCGCCAGCGTTCGTTCCGGCAAGGGCGATCGACCCGATCGAGAGTGGCGCGGTACCGCTGCTCGTAAGCAAGACCGACTGTGCCCCGCTCGACGTGCCCACGTTTTGCGAAGCAAACGTCAGCGAAGCGGACGACAACGTGACCACTGGCGCTATTGTTCCCGTACCGGTGCCGGTGAGGCTCACGGTCTGCGGTGAATTGCCGGCATTATCCGTGAGAGCCACAAACGCGGTACGCGTGCCCGTCGCCGTTGGCGTAAACCTCACGGTGATAACGCAAGAAGCGCCTACGGCGAGGCTCGTGCCGCATGTTGTGGTTTCGGAGAAATCGCCAGCGTTCGTTCCGGCAAGGGCAATCGAGCCGATCGAGAGTGACGCGTTGCCACTATTCGTGAGCGAGACGGACTGTGCCGCGCTGGCCGTTCCCACGTTTTGCGAAGCAAACGTCAGCGAAGTGGGCGACAACGTGACGAATGGCCCTGCTGCCGCCGTTCCGGTGCCCGTGAGCGTCACGGTCTGCGGTGAATTCCCCGCGTTGTCGGTGATGGTAATCGAGGCCGTGCGTGTGCCCGTCGCCGTCGGCGTAAACGTAACCGTGATGGTGCAATTCGCGCCCGCCGCCACGCTCGTTCCGCATGTATTGGTCTGCGAGAAGTCGCCGCTGTTTGCGCCCGTCACCGCGATGCTCGTGATGCTTAGCGTGGCGACACCGGTGTTCGATAGCGTAATAGGCGGATTTATATTCGATGTTCCCAGCGCGGCACTGAAAGTTTGCGACGTGGGCGACAACGCGGCCACTGGCCCGGTTGGTGCCGTACCGGTGCCCGAAAGACCCAGGGATTGTGGCGAGTCGCCGGCATTGTCTACGAGGACGAGGGTAGCGGCAACCGCGCCGGACTGCGTGGGACTGAACGTCACGCTGATCGTGCAACTCGCGCCCGCCGCGACGTTCGCGCCGCAGTTATTGGTCTCGGAGAAGTTGGAGGAGCCGGGAATCGAAATGCTGCCGATCGAAAGCGACGCGTTGCCGCTATTTGTGAGCGTGATCGTTTGCGCGGCGCTCGTGGTTCCGGCGGCCTGAGATGCGAAGTTTAGCGAAGCGGGAGACACCGTTACCGCCGGCGCTGGTATTGCGACGGTTAGGCTCACGTTTTGCGGGGAGTTGCCGGCATTATCGGTAATGGTCACGGATGCCGCGCGCGCCCCTGCCGCAGTGGGTGTAAACGTCACGCTGATGGTGCAGTTTGCGCCCGCCGCCACGCTCGCGCCGCACGTATTGGTTTGCGCGAAGTCGCCGCTGTTTGCTCCCGTTACGGCAATCGAAGTGACCGACAGCGCGGCATTTCCGTCATTGGTAAGTGTGATCGTTTGTGGCGCGCTCGTGCTCCCAACGGCCTGGGCCGCAAAGGTCAAGCTCGTCGGGTTCAGAATTACTGCGGGAGCGGGCGGCGGGGTCACCGTAAATGCTTGCGCCGCGATACTACCGGTCAGTTGTTGATACGGGCCGGTGGAAGTCGCATCCTGGCCGTCCGTGGCGAAGGCGTAGACGATGTGCGTTCCAGCGGAAAGCGCGGAGGCCGATGTGCCCGTAAAATTTCCGCCGCTTAGGCTGGCGGTAAGCCATGGCCCTTGCGAGCTGTCCAATTGATAGAGAACGCTGTTGACGGTCGTGGCATGCGGAGAGAAAGCGTCCGCCGCCGAGAAAGTAAATGTCGGCGTGGTATTCGTACTCTGCGCGATCGGAAAGATCGTGGTGGTCAACGGAATCGCTTGCGCCTGCCGCTCATTAACGACGGCCACCGTGCTGTTGCCGCTTCCATTAAAGTTGTGGATCGGCACGTAAATCTGGCCCGCCAGCGGGTTCACGGCCAGCTCTTCCGGGTCCGGTCCAACGGCCACGTTGGTCGCGGTGTTGCTCGGTCCGTCGATGACCGTAATGCTTGCGCTGTTGATATTGGTCACGTACACCTGGTTCGTCGTCGGGTTTACCACGACAGTAAAGGGGCCCGTGCCCGTGGTTACCGTACGGGTTGCATGCGTGGGTCCGTCAATCACCGTCACCGTGTTGCCGTCAAAATTTGCGCCAATATTGGCCACATAAATCTTGTTGGTTACGGGATTCACGGCAATCAACCGCGGCCCTATTCCAACAGTAATCGTGGCGGTCACCGTGTTGGTTGTGCCGTCGATTACGGAAACCGTGTTATCGCCGTTGTTTGCGACGTACACGGTATTCGTCACCGGGTCTACGGCCACTCCCTGCGGACTGATACCCACAGGGACGGTGGCGACCGCTGTTTCCGAAGCTCCGTCGATCACCGTCACTTGGTTACTGTCGCGGTCGACAACGTAGATCTGGTCCGTGATTTGATTCACCTCCACGGCCACGGGCGTCTTCCCCGTCGGAATCGTCGCCGTGCCATTGGCCCCGTCGATCACCGTCACGCCGCCGCCGGAGTTGGCCACATAGGTTTTGTTCGTCAGCGGATTCACCGTCACGGCAATGGGACTGGCTCCCACTTGAACGGTGGCGGGATTGTTCGAGCCATCGATCACCGTCACGGTGTTGCTTGCGAAGTTGATTACGTAAGCCTTGTTGGTCAGCGGATTCACCGCCACCTGAGAGGGCGTCGTTCCCGCCGCAACCGTGGCGATGGCTTGATTCGTCGCTCCATCCACCACCGTCACGTTGTTGCTCCCCGAGTTGGCCACATAAATCTTGTTGGTCGCCAAATTCACCCCGGCACCCGCGGGCGCGGCCCCCACGCCAACCTGGGTGCTGTGGTACGCGGATCCGTCGACTATCGACACGCTGTTGTCGTTGGTATTTGCGACGTAAGCCCGATTGGTCACGGGATTGACCGCAACGGCGTTTGGATTATTACCAACGTTGACCGTCGTGGTGTTGTTCGTGGCCCCGTCGATTACTGTCAGGGTTTTGCTTGTAAGATTTGTAACGTAAATCTGGTTGGTCGAGGGATTGACCGCCACGGCATCTGGTTCCGATCCTGTCTGTACGAGCGTGGATCCGAACGTAGCCCCATCGATCACCACAATGCTGGTACCCTGATTATTGGGGTTTTCCGTAACGTAAATTTTGTTCGTCACCGGGTTCACCGCCACGAATTGCGGAGTCTGGCCGGGGATGGAAATGTCCTGACGGTTGTTCGTGGCTCCGTCGATAAGCGACACGAAAGTGCCAGCCGTTCCGCTCAGGCTATTTGCCACATAAATCTGGTTGGTTACCGGGTTCACCGCCACACCCATGGGGTTAAAGTCGACCAGCACGGTCGCCGTTGCATTCGTCGCCCCATCGATCACCGTCACGGTCCCAGGCGTGGTGGTGCTAAACGTTGTATTCGAAACGTAAATTTTGTTTGTTACTGGATTCACCGCCACGAATTGCGGAAACCGGCCGACGGCGACTGTCTGCGTACTGTTCGTGGCCCCGTCGATTACCGTAACTGTGTTCCCGTTGAAGTTGGTAACGTAAATCTTATTTGTAACAGGATTAACTGCCACTCCTCCCGGACCCGCTCCGACGGGCACGATGGCCGAGACGGTATTTGTCGCCCCGTCAATCACAGTCACATTGTTGCTTCCATTGTTTGCCGCGTAGATCTTGTTGGTTACAGGATTCACCGCCACCGCCACCGGATTGTTAGCACCCGTGGGAATCGCGGTGGTGACGTTTGTCGCTCCGTTGATTGCCACTATGGAAGCGTTACTCCCATTTTCCGCAACATACGTCATACCAGTTACCGGATTCACCGCCAGGGAGGTCGGATTGGAGATGGGGCCGAAGGGACCGCCAACGGTCGCCGTCACAGTTTGCGCGCCGGCCGGCGCACTCGCCATTCCCGCAAGGAGGGCAACCAAACAAAGATAAAAAGTACCAACGAGGTTCACAGCGAAAGTTCTTTTCGCTGCCTTTCCGCTCACCGCAGACTCCCAAGCCCATGAACGCATCGACGCTTCCTCCCAAGTTTTTCGTTTCTACCCGAATTCTTCAGCCCCAAAATGGCGCGTAAACACGGCCAAGCGGGCGCTTGCGCAAACCACTAAGCCGTGTGCGGAGCAATCCCAAACACGCTTAGTGAAATGACAGTAAGGGAGGTCCTGGTACTGAACCGTGGCAATGTCGGACTACTCGTGTTTACTTCCGAAACACATAAAATGGCTGGCCACCGGCGAGTAAGCGCTCGGGAACATTTCCGAAAATGCCACGCTCGTGGCGGCTTTCCGGAGCAAACTGTCCTATAAACAGGAAGAGGCGATTTACGGCGATACTGTTTCAACCCCGAGGGTATTGAGTTTGCAAGCGCGCGAGGATTTTCTGGAAAAAGGCTTTCAATTGGCCTGCTTTATTATTTCCGATCGGGCCGCCGCAATCGGCATTCTCAGCGAGGCCATGAACAAGCTGAAGGCCCAGATGGGCCGCGAAAAAAAAAGAGCGTACTGGCGCGACAAATTTATGAAGCGGTGGATCACCAGCGTCACCCGGGGCGATGCCGATACACTGCAATGGCTGATTTACCTTGCATCGGAAGCGCATGAAAAAGAACAAGAGCGGTCTGACAACGTATCCATCGGAGATCTGATTCTTCGCTACATCAAGAGCATCGTGCAGATGACCACGGCCACGACATCCTTTCATGTATGCGTCGGCATGAGCCGCGTCTTGCACCACTACGACACAGCGGAAACGCAGCGTATGTATGAGTTGGTCTCCCAGCGCTATCTCGGCGCCGACCAGTTTCGCCGCGCCAAACGCTTGCTCCTCGATAAACTTCAGGCGCGTTTTGGAAAATACCTGAAGACGGTCACCGATCGCCACGGGGAAATAAAGTTCGAAACCCTGCCGGACCAGCGCCGCTGGGCCGATCTGGCAAGCGAGTGTCTCGCCGCTTTCACCCCCTGGAGCACCGCCAGCATTTGCCGGTCACGAGCCGACTCTCTGGCCGGTCCGGAACAGCTGACAAATTCGCTCTCCACCGCGCCGCAAAGCAAGGTTCATTACGACACGATCGAAATGAATCGGTGTCACGTATTCATTGAACCCGCATGCTTCGGCCGGCTCGCCAGTTCGCTTGGTTTGGGCGCGCCCGATCGGAAACTGGCTTTACCGAAATTCTTCGCGAAGAGTAACGCGGACGGAGAAAGCCGACAGGAAAGCCCGTCCTCGAACCAGCCACTCACCACGGAAGAACGCAAAAGGATCGGAGACAATCTTTCGCGCGAAAGCGGCCGCCGTCGCGGGCTCACTCCGCGATCGCTCAGATTCCTGGTGGACGGCGCAGAATGTGCTCAGCTGGATCTTCTTGGAGAATGTGATCGGCGTATCGAAATTGTGGAAGGCGCCAGGCTCGTCGAAATCTGGAGCCGCGACGAGGAGGGCGGCGTTCTCCTCGCCACTCATTTGATCTCCTACTCGGAACAGCAAGACTTCGTTCCGTTCCGCGCAAACATCCGTTTCAAAAACGCCGCAACGCTCTCGTTCGCGATTTCTCCCCAGCCGCAGGATTCGGATGCAGCGCGGCGCGCCTCGCTCGTCCTTCACTATTCGCCCGCTTCACCCTGGTTTGCCGGGAAGTCCGCTCAGAAATTCCTCTTAGAGCGGCCACTTGGCGCCGCCGGGTATGCACTCGCAGGAGTGGCGCTGGTTGCCGTCGGATGGTTTCTCGCGGAAATGAAATTCCAACGGCAACTCGACTCACAAAGAATCGCGCTCGAAGAAACACGCGAACAGTTGCGTGCGGAAAAAGTCGTTCATCCTTCTTCGCCGCAAAATCCCGCAGCCACCGCGCCATCGCCATCGATTGCCTTTTATCGGCTCATCCCCGACGACCTCGGCACTCGCGGCGCAGCAAGTGTGGGTGCGCCAACCGTTTTTGTATCCAAGAGCCAAATCGTCGTAAGCCTTGAACTTCCGCTCAGTAACAATGCCAATCGGTCCTATCGCGCGGCCTTGAAATCCTTTCCGGAACAGCATGAGATCTTGACCGAGAGCCTGCTCGCGCCATCGCGAACGGGCCCGGCGCCAACCGTTACCTTCACCTTTCCCGCTTCGCTGGTACGAGACGGAAGAGACTACACGATTGTCTTGGACAGCGTGAATTCCGCGGGAAAAACCCAGGAGGAAAATACGTTTACCTTCCACGTCGTGAGGCGAGATTAATTCTTCCGCCGAACAGATTTTGCGCTTCGCGCGCAGTATTTCTCGGGCCATTCGGGAAAACGATCGAAGCGCATGGAATCGGCTAATCCATGACAGCTCATCTTCTTTTGCTGCTTTGTTCGAGTCCTTCAATTTGAAAATCACTTGAACGCAAAATTTTCCTGGCCTCCGCTAGCGCACCAATACTCAAGTCGGAAAGGCAAGCCGCTCAGGTTTGCCTTGAAAAAGTGGCGATTGGAGGGAAATAGGGAGACAGAAGAGACTCCAGCGGAAGAAACGAAAACAGCTAAGTCACTGAGCCTTCAAGATTTTCCAATGATGTTAGAAAAAATAAGTTGACATGGCGGAGAGGGGGGGAAACCCGACCGCCCCCGTTTCACCTCTAAAACGCTGGCCGAAATTAGCCTAACTCCCGCGTTACCAATCGCTGATACAGCGAACGACGGCGATCAGCGGCTTAGTACAACCCATTTATAACTCAAATTTAGTAACGGAGTAACGGAAACGTGCCGTAACATATCGCGATCGGTTCGCTACTCTCAAAGCAGCATTCGTGAGACTGATATTCGCCCTCCGCGATTCTCCACCGTATTAGACCTACATGGACCTTGGAAGAACGCGTGTTGTTTTAGCCGACTTGGAAACGCTCCATAATTTAGCCGTGGAAGAAATGCAATGAGTTCAACACTCGAAAAATTGATGAATATCCGAGAGGCAGCCGAAACACTAGCCGTCCACCCAGAAACTCTCCGGCGAATGACACGGGTCGGGCGTATACCGTTCGTCCGCGTTGGAAGCAGACTAAAGTTCGCACCCTCAGACCTTGCGGACTTCGTCCGGCGTCGCAGGGTCGCGTAAGTTCCTCCCCTGGCCTCCGCTTGTTATGTTCCCCGCCACGTCCGTCGCCTACGCCCGGCTCAAAAGCCGACCCGGAGGCCGTGAAAGCGGATTGGGCAAAGCGACGAAGTACCAAATCAATAGCCATCTTGGCAGAACAGAGTCTGGGGAGCTAAAAACTCTCCGGCCTTTTCTTTTGCATCTCCTCCCAATGCTCGTCGCAGAGGTACATGTAAGCATACCCATCTCCTGGGTACACTCCCCACTCGTCGTAGATCAATTGTGTGGCTTCATGCTCGCCGGGTTTGCCGCACGCTGCGTCATCCTCGGACCAGCCACAGGTCTTTAGGTGCATAACAACCGGGTCGTCCTTGCCTTTGTGCTCCAAGCACAAGTACAGCACACCCTTGCCCGTGGTATAGGGCCTGTAATGGGTCGCGAGTTTATCGCAGTCGATGTCGCAAAGGACCGGGACTTCTGGGCGTCTTGGTTTCTTCTCAGCCACTCCTCAGCATAGCCGCCTTCCCGGTAAATCCTACACGCTTTTGTGGGCGAATGCCCTTACGATAAACCGTCCTCGTTTTGACACACTCCAAGAAAACTGTAAGTCGTTGATAACACTAATCTTGTTTTTCCACCTTCTGCCAATGCGCCCGTAGATTAACGGTAGTAGTAAACGCCGCACTAAGGAGGCGGCTAAAATGGAAACCGAAACACTAATACAAGAAGAAACTCTCGCCCACTTACGGGAGAAGTTTGCCGATTGCTGGATGAGAGGCGCGGAATGGCGGTTGGAAGTCGGGGAATTGCTCTACAAAATCAAGGAGAAGTGCGAATACAGCGAGTGGGGCGACTTCCTGAAAGAGTACGATCTTCCCCGCAGCACAGCCGATGATTACGTCCGGCGCTATAGGGATGAGGCTGGACTTACCGAGGTCCGGCAATTTGACGAGCCGAACCCCGAGCCGAAACCGGACCCACAGGCCGAAGAACGCAAGCAGGATATTGAGGTAGAGAAGAACAAGCGCAAGGGAAAGAGACCCGAGCACAACCCGACCCAAGTTCAGGTTCGTCTGCGTAGTCTTCTGCCCCACCAAACCGCCGTGTATTGGGAGGAGCGCAAGGAAAATTGCGAGCGCGTAGACGCAATTTGGCGAGCAGCATTTTTCCAGATTATCGGTGCGGAGCAAGTGTACCCGCCACTTAACGATGAAGAGGTAACGGCAGCGGCGGTCGCCGCGGAGGAGGAAGCATGTTCCGCCTCTTAATCATTCCTCAGTTGTGCCGCGCCGACGCAGAAGTAGAAGCGCTCCGCAACACACATGCCAACCCGGCGCATTACGACTACATGATTGAGGAGAACGCAATCGTCATTGGACCAGACGGAGTCATCGCCCGTCTGGTCACCGGGTGCCTGGACGCGGACTTGGTGAAAGAGACGGCCAAGCATTTCTATACCGTGCATGGCGATGGATCAAATAGAGGTTCAATCGCTGGCAAGGACTCCATGATGATGCTGGAACGCAAGGGCGGAACTTTCGGGCACACCAAAGTAATCCCACGCTCCATCGTCAAGAAAATGCTGGCGAGGAACGAGTACACGGATTTCCTCGGCTGGATGGATGCTTCAAAACACGGAGACCGCTTTCCAGACTGTCGCGAGACCGCTTGGTCGCTTGAAAACCCAGAGGTCTTGGAAGCCGCCCGGCCATTCGTGGAGGAAGTAGACCGGGTATATCGCGACGAGCTACCGGACCATTGGCTGCGGCAGCGGGAGTTCATGAACGGTTGCCTGTCGGATTGGAAATTCAACGATTCGGTGTTTTCCACCATCACGGTGAATCGTCGCAAGAGAATGACGTATCACACCGACGCAGACGACTATCGCGGGGGAATGGGAAACCTCATTGTGCTTGAGGGAAACGACTCTGGCGCACTCGTAATGCCAAAGTTTCGCGTCGCCTTCCGTCCCCGGCCAACCGACGTACTGCTGATGAACGTACACGATATGCACGGCCACCTTGAGATGGAGGGGGAACGGTTGACCGCCGTCCTCTACGCACGTGAGCACATTGATGAGTGCGGTAAGGGATACAAGGCAACGGATGACGACCTGCCAAGCGCTTTGTTCGGCGAGCCAAAGGAAGGTGCGTCATGAGTACGAGCAAGACTGGGAACTTGCCTGCCGAACATCTGAGAACGCGCTGCTCAACGGGGAAAATAGAGCATCCAACCGTAACGGCTGCTCAAGCGCATGCCAATTCTATCTTTCATAAAGACGGGCATTTGCCAAACGTTTACATCTGCGTGGAATGTGGCCTCTTCCACATCGGCGGAGGCCGCGCCTCAGACCGTCCGGCCTACCGCCCGGTTCCAATCGTCACGACTTCCCGGCCCATATTCGTGCGGAAGAAGATTGATAAGGGCAGAAGCGTCTATCCCCCGGCCATCATCTTAGAGCGGTTGCGTACGAGTTACGATTCCTCAGAAAAAATCGCCACAGACCTCGGCTTTAGTTACGACAAGGTCGAAAAGGTGCGTCTGAAGAATAAGGTCGGAACTCGTGGCGAAAGAATGCGAAATGATGTCCGTGCTTTGCTCGCAGCTGATCCTACTCGTTCACGCACTGAAATCGCGACCAAATTGGGCATCTCACACATGACTGTTGCGCGGGCCGTTAGGGACCTTGGTCTTTCCTATACGGGTACAGCACGACGGTTGCTGCGTGGTCCTCGTCACCCCATGTTTGGAAGACGGCATACTGCGCGAGCGAGAGCAAAGATGTCCGCCAATTCACCAAGAATACGCCCTTGGATGGCGGGTGAAAAAAGTCCTCATTATGGGAAACCTTCCAAAATGAAGGGGAAGACCCACACAAACGAGGCCAGACAAAAGATGAGCCGCGAGCGAACTGGGAGACCTTTATCGGCCTCTCACCGAGAATCAATTGCGGCGGGACGTAAACGCGCCTTGGAGGAACAGTTCCTCAAAACCGTAGCCTGGGGTTGAGACGTAGTCTTAGAGCATCAGAGGCGGGCGCGTGGACTGGTCATCCCTTCGAACGGAACCCAACACGTGGAGTTCCGGGCAATCCTCTCATTGTCCCGTAACGCCCGGGCCGCTGAGGTAGAGGTCGGAGTGGCACCAGACTGTTAGCCTGCCCGGATGCCACCCGTTGGGTTGCCAGATGTGAGGCGAGGTTAGCTTCTTCCTGGGTGAGAGGATCTGAGCAAGGACTTCAAAAAGTTACCGTTCTATTGGCGGTCCTGCGTCAGCGATTTGATTCGGGCGGCCAGCTGCCATGCAGCCGACGGTATGGCTCCGTTTTCAACGAGACCCAAAGGTCCCTCCTACCGCCCGACTCGAATGGAGCTTGGAAGTTCTGCTATGGCGCTCGTTATCGCTTTCAGAATGTGCGGGCCGTTTCGCTTGTTAGATTACGAACGCAATACTGGAAATCAGGGGTAGGAGGACCGCTTTCATGAACAAGAAGCAAATGAAGATTGAATTAGAGATTGCTATCGCCAAGGCCCTGATCACTGATTTGCACAAAACGCACGACCAAATCGCGGAGGATTTCGGCGTAGGCGCACCTTACATCCGTAAGATCGCGAAACGAAACAGCATCATGCGCAAGCGCGGCAAGGGCTCCCCGGCGTGGAAGCTCAAGAAGCAGGCGGTGTAATCATGTTGAAGGGATTCAAGAAGATTCCATTTGAGTGGCGGGGTGCTCTGCTGGCATTGCCTAACGCCGATCTCAAAGTGTGGATGGCCCACTACCTCCGCAGCGATAAGGAAGACAAAGTGGAGATCAGCAACTCCCAGCTTATGCGGGAGTGCGACCTCGGCCTCAGCACCATTAAGATCACCAAGAAACGACTCAAGGACAACGGCGGGTTGCGGGTTGATAACGCTGCCTATAAGGATGAACTTGGTCGCTGGGTAAGTCCAGAACTGACAGCCACGTTGCCAGGGGTAAATTCCAACCCTGATGACGATTCCCAGGGTTCAAATTCAACCTCGGTTCCAGGGTTGGATTCCAGCCTACGGTCCAGGGTTGAAAAAGCGGCGGCGGGAAATTCAACCCTACCTGTAGATACTCTTCTTTCTGTAAATACTGGGTGGTCAGACGCTGACGCGTCTTCCATAGATACTGAAAAAGAAGCAGTAGAAGAAAAGCATTCTGCTTCTGCTGCTTCGATTTCACACAATGAAGATGAAACGGGAGAAACTGAGGATATCTATAGCGATCCAAACTTTGACTGGGAAGAAGACTTCAAGCAGCACGTCATCACCGAATATCTCATACCCGTAGCCAAGAGCTATAGGCTCAACGGCAACTGTAGGGAGGAAGCAGCCGAGCTTCATGGAATCCTCAAAGCCGCTGGCATATCCGAAACCCACCTCCTCCCGATGCTCGAATACTACCGCTCCATTACTGATGATTTCGTCGGTTCCCGCATAGCTTCGTGGGGAGGATTAAAGAAGATGATCGCCAAGGGTCCGGAGGGAGCCATGATCTCCCAGTTCCGTCAAGCCGAACAGTTGGCCCGGAAACTCAACCCCGATAAAATTCAAGATCTTCAGTCCACGTGCCACGGCACCGCTGCCTACGGCGCGGGTATCGCAAAGGTTATAGCCGACAAGAAGAACAAGAAAAAGAAGTAATGAGCGTCGCCATCAGTAAGGGTAGATACCAGCGCCTTCATCTTCTCGTCGTAGAGGAGGCACCCATTCACAAGCCCTCCATCAAGTGCCCGTGTCGTCCACTCTACGACCGGGAGGCCGGACTCGTGATTCACCGGAGGGTCTTAACGGGGCCGAGGAGTTCTCCGTAGAGTGATTCCATGAATACCGATAAGCCCATTCTCACGACTCTCGTCTCCAACAAAGAGGTGGTGACCGTCAACGCGATCGGAAATGTCACGACCATTGTGGCCCGCGATAGAGAGACTGGGAAAGTTGAGACGCAAGTCTTCTACGGTAAAAACCCGCTGGTGAGCCGCTGATGGACAAGCGCCCTACCCGCTGGGACCTCAACCGCACCATCCGAGAACTGCGGAAAGAGAACGAACGGCTGGAGAAGCAAGTGATGGAGTTGGCGGAGGAGTTGGCTAAACGAGACAAGACCATCGCGACTCTCAAGGGGAAGGCCCATGTGTAACTGGGTTCATCTTCCTGATAAGGAGAATGCTCTCTCGTCCACATGCACGAAAGAAGGAGAGCCGTACTGCCCGGAACACACCCAACTCTTGGGTTACTTGGAGAGGTTGGGTTGGGACTCTAAAGAGATAGAGGAAACGCACAAATCCGTTTGCGGCGAGCTGAAGGTGTAAGGCGCAGCCTCGTATAGAGAGGCGATCACTCAGCGATTCTTGCTCTCGTCCCTTACTCCCGTTCCTTGGGGCCTACCCACAACCTGCTCGATTCGTTCCTTCTGAGAGGGACTCTGAAGCGGCGTTAATCATTTCAGAGCGTGGAACGGCTCGGTCCAGGCGCGTACGAGACGGCGACTCGCGATACCGCGCCGCACACGACGAGGGAGAGATGGAGGGGTCTTTGCCTCACCTTCCAATGCAGACCTCCGGCTAGCCCTGTTCCCTAACTCCCGCGTGAAGTGATAAATTCCGACTCGAGGTGGTGAAGGTGAGGGAGCAACAAGTAGCTAAGCGTGCGCTTCTGGGATTCGGAGAGCTGATTGCAGCCGCATTTCTCTTCGGCGGCGAGAAGCGACGCAGCTACTGTGCATCGCTGGTGCATAAAAACTCTCCGCAACACTAAGATTCAGAACTTGGCCCAGCGACGACCCGTCAAGGAGACATCCGTGAAGATCGATAACGTAATTTTTCTCGGGGCTGGGGCCTCTGCTGCCGAAGGTGCGCCTGTTCAGGGATCACTGTTTAGGGAATACTTTTCCTCGTATCAAGAGAAACAGGGGACGCCAGATTCCCACAAAATGGATTTAGAGTTAGCTACTTTTTTCAAGCTCTTCTTCGGAATTGATGTCGATCACGCAAATCTTGCACGCGTGTCATTCCCGACTTTTGAAGAAGTATTGGGAATCCTAGAGCTAGCTCTGAGCAGGAACGAGAGTTTCAGGGGCTGCGGCATAAGCTCGGTCAACCCAATGATTCAGAGAGTTCGTGAACACATAATCCTGCTAATCGCCCTCATTCTCGATGAGAAGTTAAAGGAGCGGAAGCTTCTCCATCGCCAATTAATAAATGCTCTCTTGGAGCAGGGAAAACTCCAAAACACGTGCTTCATCAGTTTGAATTACGACATTTTGATTGATAATGCTCTGCTAGAGTGTCGCGATAGGAACGACCTTGACTTGGAGTATGGGGTAGAATTCACTAACTTCCTAAGGGAAGATGACTGGAAAAGACCGCGAACTAAGCAATCTATCCTGCTCTACAAGCTACACGGCTCATTGAACTGGTTATATTGCCCAACGTGTATTGCTCTTAGGCTGACCCCGAAAGAAAAAGGCATCATCCAACTAAAATGGCGTCCGCAGGATTGCGTCTGCCCGATCTGTGGAACGCTGAGCACACCGATCGTGATTCCGCCTACTTTCTTCAAGGTTATGGGAAACTTTTATTTACAGCAGATCTGGCGGGAAGCAGAAGAAGCTCTTGCAAATGCCCAACGACTTGTCTTCTGCGGATACTCATTTCCAGATGCGGATATCCATATCAAATATCTTTTGAAAAGAGTTGAAGTCAATAGGCGCTCGACTCCTGTGATTTTCGTTGTGAACGACCATTCAGGAAAATCGGATTTCCAAAAGAAAGAGGAGGAAAGCCGCTATACACGTTTCTTCAAAGACCAAGGGAAAGTCCATTATACGAACAAATCATTCGAGCAATTTTCTGAGAATGCATTCCACTGCCTCTGAACTAGGCGCAGAGGGCACGCCCGACGCACATGTCCGGTTGAGGACGAGTCGCGATACTGCGCCGAGCACGAGATTTGACGCCGTTTGAAATCGAACAGCCAATGTCCGTCGCTAAATCGAAGGCCGAAGAAGTGCGGCGGCCACGTAGCAGGGTTCGCGCATAGGGACATGCTCATAGGTTTGCACGTCGCCAAAGCCATTGAGAAGTTGGCCGATCAGAAACGCCAGTCCCGCAGGCACTGCCAAGAACACGTGCGCGGTACCACGTACTCTGTAAGTCTTCCAAGCTTCGCGCAGGCCGTTGACAGCCAAGTGTGCCAGGTGCACCGCCTCGGCAGCGGAGAGTTGACGACGTTTTCCGCCCTTCGCACACGGATCATGCACGTGCACCAATGCGCGGAATGGAAAATCCGTCTTAAAACATGAACAAACATCTCCCATGATGTTATGCGTCACGGATACGACCAGCGCCAAGTCGTTGGCGCTCACATTCGCTGGGACCGATTGTGCTGTGAACTCGGTCGCCCTGGGGGAAACATGTAGGCCCCATACTTCTTGTTTGCCCCCGAACGTCGCTAAGTCCTGCAACCAGCTGGCACGTAACCCAGAGACCGACAAGAATTCGGCACCGAGAGCGACTGCTGCCGGAAGGCATATCTGTCCCGAGCAATGAATTTCGCGATCAGACACTCGCACCTGCAATCCCGTCCGGATCGAGCGCAGGCCCGGAAGAATGTATCGTTCCCAAGCTCCTGGTTTCGCAAGTCTGCCGTCAAACCTGTGGGTCAGATCGGCGGCAAGCACTGAACCTGGCTTTTTCATCAACGGGCTACGAGTAGAAAACGTTAGCCCAAAGGGTTCGCTAGCACTGAATTGCTTCTGTGCGGCAGCAATGCGATGGTCAAGCATCAGGTCTGCAATTTTCGCCGCGCTCCCGTCCCCAATTGGATTCTCAGCAACTTTGCAGATGTTCCATGCGGGCATGTAAAGCGGTCCAACCTGTGCCCCTACCACAGAATCCACCTCGTTATATTCCAGGCCACCAGCGGCGACGACAATCAAGGTAAATCCGTCCTTCTTGAAGTGGCGTTCGACGAGTAGTGGCGCTTCTACCGTGCGTATTACGGGGGAATCCGCGACCTCGGGCGTCACGAACATAATTCCGCTTGCTGTATTGGGATCGGTTAGGACACGGCGTAGCTCGTCTTCCATTAGGCTGCTGCCAAGGTCCGTAATGTCTTGCCATGTTGGGATACCACGGTCGCGCTGAAAACCGATGATTAATGCTGCTTCGGTGGCGCGGGTTCGACGATAACTGAGAAACGAAACTCCGGTAGCATCTGTCATTGTGCTTCGCTGAATTGCGGTGTTGGTTTCGTGTTCGCCACTATTTCCATAGCGCGTTCAAATGTAATTGGCTTGTCCGGGTATGCGTCTAGAACGAGTGCGGGCAAGAGTCGCTGAGTTAAGTCCGAGTACGTATAGCTAAATTGCTGTGCGGTCTTTCCTGTCTTCCCAACCAGTGCGTCAATCTGGCCCGCCGTGAACCCAGCTGGCTTCAATGCAGTAGTCAAGATTATGCGCCGCTGTTCATCGCCGGGCCTCGTAAATTCAAGGATATCGGCAGCTCGCCGCCGAACAGCTGGATCAATCGCGCTTAAGCGGTTCGTGCACATAAGCACGGCAGCTGGGAGTTGCTGCGATGAGAACTCGTCCACTCCCCGAATTAGCGCATTCACACCAGCTCGATCTTCGTGGTGCATCTGGGTAGACTCCCTGGTCTGCGCCAATGCATCCGCTTCATCAATTAGCAGGATGTGTGCGCCACGGTGCTTACCCGTGCTTTTGGTCTTCTTCGCCGCCGCCGCGACTTCTGAAAACGCGCCGGAAACCAATCTCGTGATTTCACCAACTAGGCCCGTACCGCGAGATGCGAGACTCATGCGGTATAGAGTCACATGAATGCCGCTGTCCCGAGCAACCGAGTCTCCGACGCTCTCTGCCAGGGCTGTTTTTCCAGTACCCACGTCTCCCGCGAGAACGAACAGTGCGGGGCGCTCTTTGAACTGTTTGACAATTGGCAGGATTTCGCCGTGGTGTTTCTTGCTCCAAGCCGACACAGAATCCAGATCAAGCATTAGCCGGAGGCCCTTTGCCAGCCGCTCACGTTGACTGTCGATGCCGATCAATGATGCGAGTCGCCGCTGGGCCTCGGCACTGGGGTATTCCTCGGTCCCATCGAACACAACTGAATTGGATTCCGTCATAACGGCCTAAAAATGTTGCGCACAACGCCTTCACCGTTGCTGGAATAACTCCGGGATTGCTCCCAGTATCCATTTCCCGTCGAGGGTGTAGGACCGTCTGAGCGACTGACAGGCAATGAAGCCTTGATGCTCGCTCGTTGATCGGAGCGCAATTGAGAGAAGGAATCTGAGTAACACAGGTACGAATATCGGCTCGCCCCGGATACATCGAGACCGGACGGAACGCGTCCGGGTCGGTCGTCGCTCTGGAGTAAGCCGTCCGACCTCGCTACGTATTTAAGAGCAAAGATGATTTTGTCGGTTCGCTTGAAACCGTATTCCACGCTGTACAGGTAGCGCCCACTAAGTAAGATTGCGGCTTCTTCGGCATATCCAGTGATATCTTCTACGCTGGGCCAGCCATAATAGGCCCGCATTAAGTCGAGATCGGCGGCGATCTTCGAGGTAACGTAGCGAGCATGCGAAATTGTAAACGTTCGTGCAAGAGTAGCTGAATAGCTCATGTGATTACCCTCGAAAACCAGAACCGAAAACCGTCTGCCATTCCGCAATGGCCTCACCCTTGGTAGTGGCGCGGCGTGCATAGGCGATAGCATCGACCGCATCCTCTGCTGCGCTCACCAACGCGACGCGCTCTGCCTCACTATAGCGGCAGGCAACGTTGTTAGCGGAATTGACCGGATCGAATATGCGGATTGGATCCTTGCACTGAGCCACGGCGGAGGCCTTGTAGTTATCCGTAAAGATGACCTGCTCCTGGAGGCCAGTACGGACCACATAACTGAAAAACTCGAACAGCGCTGTTGGGTAATCTCCGCCGTCGAAACCATTGTCGAACAGATGCGCCAATATCAGTTCGATCATAAACGACTTGCATCGAAAATTCTCACGCTCGCGTTTCTGAATCGCCGCCCACCACTTGACCAGTCGCACCATCTGACGGTAATGCGTTTTGTGGGCTTCCTTTCTTCGGCGGATGAATTCCAGATGCAGCTTCACGCTTGTTTTGACTCGGTCGCCCGTGTCCTTCGTGATTAGGTATCCCACATCATTTGACTCGCCTTCATAAATCACCGGGACCACGTCCACCTTCAGGCCGGAACCGATGAACTTCACCGTCACGCAATGATGCTCGGCATTGAAATCGCCCCAGTCCTTCTGCGGATATGCAAGGCGCAAGCGGTCGATGAGCCAGGCGTGCAGTTTCGTCTCATCCTTCGGTGCCTGTCCTGCCTTCAGGTAGACCGCGACATCCATGTCGCCCAGAGTTTTTAGGGCTGTACCCTTTGCGACGCTGCCCGTATGAAGCATCTTCACTAGTTCAAAGCCGGGGTGCTCGGCGATATATCGCTCCAGCTTTTCGCGCATGCGGTTAACTTGTTCCCGGTACTCCTTAACGTCATCGCGCCCCAGGTTTACGCGATCGGCTGCAAACTCTAGGATCGTGGAGTGAGTTACAAAACGGTCAAGCGCATCAGTGGAAGCTCGAAATCCTGTAACCTCGCCGCAACCAACATGCTCTCTGCTCATGGTCTAGCTCCTTATCAATCCCGTTCAGTGAACGGGATGAACGTGAACACCAAAAAAATAAATCACTTGATCCGAACATATACGTACTCGACTCCCCCTGATTCTGCGGTCGCTTCCCGCCTCAACAAGAATCCCTGTTCCCAGAGCTGCTTGAACTTACTACTGGCGTTCGTTATGGATACGTCCTTCGCCGAGGCCGCATACTCAGCCGCACGCGTCTCCGATCTAGCCAAGGCAAATCGAAAAGCTTCTGCGTTCCCTTGGCTCGGCTCCAGCCCCAAGGTCACAGATTTTCCCCGTTCATCCCAACTCATGATCGGTTGAGCTGCCCGCTGGGCCGCAGCGGCCCAGTTTTCTCTCTGATCCGGGTCAACAAGATCCACAAAACAGAATCCTTTCCGCCCTCGATGTCGGCGGGCAAGCTCCACAATGGTTTCAGAGGCGAAAGAAATATCGATTCGATGAACGCCGACCAGAGATACCCTAAACACCAGTGATCCCGGCCGCGATTCAACGAAATCCATCAGCTTCCGATACGCCTCACGACCTGCGACTCGCCCCCATCCATCGTCCTCGCTCATAAAATCTCGCAGCCGTAGGGGTTGAGCTGAAATCTCGTTCATCGTATTCATTGAATCAGATTTACAGCCCTCAGTCAAGCTGCAAAGTGAAAGAGATGTGCGTGCCCCAGATGAGAGGGAGACCTGAGTAACAAAAGGCGGTATTCGGTCTATATCCGTCCTTCCCTGGGACGAGAAGAACGCGCACTTGGGGCAGTCGGACATCAAGCTCCGCCCGGAATTTTATCGCCTTATCGGCACATCCTTTAAGCCCGCACCCTCTTCCTGCTCCGTGGCGAGAGAGACCACGCTTGAATACCTCAACTAGCAGGTCCGTGTCCGACAGATTGGCAAGGCGGGGAGCTTCACTGTTCAGGGCAGGGCGTAGAGTTTCCAGCATGCCCAAACCGCTGTCCGACACAGCGACTTTGAGACAATTGCCCTTCGGGTAGACCTGCAAAGCGGCAAAACCGTCCAATGGCGTTTTGCTGTGGGAGAAGACGTTGTCGATTAACTCAGCTAGAATTGTCCACGCGGCACCCTGGAGCTCTTCAATGTCTGACCGCTGAGTGCAAGCCCGAGTAATCGCCATGGTCAGCCTGTTCTGGAGAGTGCTATCTCGCCGCTTCCTATCAATCCGTTCGATCTCGACCAAGCTTGGATTGCGGCCACGATAACGAGCGGCGGCGGAAGATATCGGGCGTTTTGGTAGGACTTCCACGTTCCGCGAAAGCGATTCGAAAAATCCAATGCGATTTAAGTATCCGAGGACTCCGCTTTCGTCCTCCTCAAATTCTACAAGTACGCGTCGAGTCGAGTGGTCGAGCTGATTCATCAAAGATAAGAGTCGCACAGCTGCATCGGTCATAAGCTGGCAACCCTTTGGTATGTAGAAGCGTACCTCCGAGGACGCGCTCAGATGGGCGGACGGAGCGGCACGCAGGATATCTTCTAAACCTGACGCGTTAGTCCAGCGTGGCAAAAGTTTGATCAGCATCTAATGCATTACAGTGAAACGACGCTCGCTAATGCTAGGTTACTATTATATCTGCATCGTCCAAAGGCTTCGACATCCAGGGATTCTAAACAGAAATTCTCCTCGTGCATCCGGTGCCTCACGGGCAAACCCAAATGAAACCTGCACGGCTTGAGCTTGTTACGGCATCTTCACGTCGTCCTCGCACAACAGGCGGAGCCGGATACTTTTCTTGCCTCACCTCTACGAGCGCCGACCGCACGCCGCAACAGGTCAAGACTATGGTTGCCGCGTTCGCATGAGCTTGACCCCTCTGGATACTTCAGATATGAGTAGCAGTTGCTTCAGTCTTACGCACATAGGTTAACGCCCGAATGATAAATAGCGCGGAGCTCGCTCAGGGGTTAAAAGACCGTCTTCTGAGCTATATGACCTCATCTCTACCCATCGGCAACCATGAATCACAAAGGCTATTAGGGCAGAGGTTTTATGAAGCCTGGCAGCGGGGGCTTTTCAAAGGGCCTTATTTCGAAACAATCTCCTCGTACGAACGGTTAGAGTCACTCGCCAAACGATTCACGGAAGACTGTGGTCACAAAGGTGATCAGCTTTTCTCAGACAAATTTCGTCCAAGATATGATTGGCCGGATGTAGACCACAAGTTTCCCGTTCACCGTGCACTTCGCGACAGAATCTGGAGCCACGAAACGACCGAGGCTCAGTTAGAGATGTCGACAACTACACATCGAGCGTTATGGGAACGTGGATTGTTTCGTCATCAATGGGAAGCATTTGATCGAGCAGTCTACAGAAAGGCAAACGTTGTTGTCGCCACAGGGACTGGGAGTGGAAAAACTGAATGCTTCCAACTTCCGATTTTATATCGGCTCCTCACGGAGCTATCAACAATTCGAACAAAACGCGGTGTTCGAGCCCTTCTCGTGTATCCCCTCAATGCGTTAGTCGAGGACCAGATAATGCGTCTTCGACGTTTACTTTTTTGGGTAAATCTTCAATTCCATCAAACTGGGACCCCAAGTCTCCAAAATCAGCAAATAACTTTTGGAAGGTACACTGGAGATACCCCTGTAAATCCCAGAGACCATACTCGTACAGAATCCATGGAAGCACTCAAAGGATTAGGGGAACTTGTGTTTCGTGAAGATATGCAGTTGAACCCACCCGATATTTTGATAACTAACTTCACAATGCTTGAGTATATGCTTCTAAGAGAAGATGATCGCCAGCTTTTTGCTAGCCCCGAATTGCTCAATTTTATTGTTCTAGACGAAGTCCATACCTATGCAGGCACCCAGGGCATGGAGGTCGCTATGCTTATACGCCGCCTCCGAGGATTTCTTGAAGCTCGACAGGGCCGCGACCTTCCAATCCAATGTATTGGGACCAGTGCCACGCTGGGGGGTGCTGATCCGAAGAATCAGGCAGCAACATTCGCGACTAACCTCTTTGGCGCACGGTTCGATTCAGAAAACATCATTATCGGTGAGATCAGACAGAGAACTGCTGCAAAGTGGGTCCCTGAGCAATGGAAGCAACTGTTTGAATTTCTTAGCGATAAAAAAACATCGTCTGCATTTATGCTTCGCCCTCAGGACGAGCTGTCAGAGCCTAACATCGCCCCCTGGAAACAGTTGGCACAGGTGCTCGGCGTTTCAGAGTCACTTTCTAATGTCGATGCACCCACAAGCGAGAAACTGGGAACTCTCTTTGTGCACTCAGGTATCACGAACCAACTGAGAACGATCATTGAGAATCAATCCAATTCATGTATTGACCTGGATTCTCTTGCCGATCTGATGTCCACGATCGTGAGCAATCCTCGCCCGGCTCTGGGGAATCTGTTGAGCCTGTTAGCGTTCGCCACCTTCAAACATGAACCAGTAATTGCCTTGAGAACCCATCTCTTCATCAATGAAGCTCGCAGCGGTCAGCTTTGCATAAATCCGCAATGTGAACAGGCTCTCGGGGGAACGGACCCGTGGTGGAAGCGCTTATATATTGCTCATCATTTGTCTTGCGATCAGTGCGAAGCACCAGTTTATTCAGTTCAATTGTGCCGTCGTTGCGGTTTCGTCTATCTTGAGGGCTGGCGCTATAAATCCGAATTGCTACCGGAGCAGGACGCCGCTGAGAGAGCCGACAGTTTTGAACGCTGGCTATTCCGACCGATCAACTCGGATTTGCCAGATGCAGCAACAGAAATCGGCGAATCGCGCACACTATGTCTCGGGTGCGGACGGTACTTCGTTGGAAGAGACAGCGAGACCTTCGCAATCAGCCAAGAGAACCATAAGTGTCCTGCTAACAAACTTTTGGATATTTGGGTGTGGCGTCCTGCTCACCTCGACGGAGGGCAGTTAGAATCTTGCTTGTTTTGCGAACAGCATTGGATTAGTGGCGAAGAGGTTATAACGGAGCCTGCGCCCTCGACCTACGCCGTTTCAAGCCTTTTGCTGGAAGAGCTAAAACGTCAGTTGAATTCGGCCGAATCAGCTCCCAAAATCATAAGTTTTTCGGACACGCGCCAACAAGCTGCCCAGCTGGCGCTCAGACTACAGCGGACAAACCGCGATTTCACATTCCGCCAATTGGTCTACCAGATTTTAGCCGACGGTCAACTAAACACCGATGATCTGCTGGACGAGCTTTTTGATTTCTGTCGGCAGGACTCCAAGTTGCGCCTTATATTGACCACAGAACCAGCTCGGATGCAGGACAACTGGGTACTTCGAGAGCAGCTTGCAACTTTGCTTTATAGAGAAACTGTGACTGCTTACCTAACTCTCGAAGCGCAAGGATTAGTCAGGATCCAGTACGACCGGAGCCTTCTCGATGCTGGTAAACAGGTGACCCTGCCCAGCAGAATCACTAATCGTCTTACCGAGGATGAACGGGAGCAATGGCTGATCTTCTTGCTTGATTGGGGATTGAGATTTGTCCGCTACGCACTAGGCTCTCATCGCTGGGGAGGCCCCGCCTTAGATTACGAGCGTCTCAAAGAGTGGAATATTTATCCAAAAAACGCGGCACTCTTCAAAGACCAAGACCAAAGTATCGTTGGCTTCCTCATCCGTCAGAAGAATAGAAGGAACACAGTTTTCAACTTTGCTTCGCGAATCCTTAAAAGGGGCTTCAAAGATGTCGCTGAACTGGATATTGCGGAGCTGCATGCCGGAATCAAGCCACTATGGGATTCAGTCCTCGCTTCACCCCAACTCTGGGTCAAGGATGCGCGGACTGCATTGCGCCCCCTAATCAATTCAGGTGGCTTGGAAGCCGACAGATGTCTAGTTCAACTGAATTTTTCTGCTCTTCAGTGGCGGAAGACGTCATCACACGATCCACTATACCGTTGTGACCACTGCGGTCGCTTAACGTATCATTCGATTAGAGGGATTTGCCCGATCCGAGATTGTCGGGGCAGTCTGCAACAAATTTCAGCTCAAGATATCGAAAACAACGAATTCAGTCCGGTTCGTCATTACCGAAGGCTCGTTTCTTCCGCATCTATAACGCCTCTGAGAGTAGAAGAACACACGGCACAAATATCAGCGACAAAAAGGAATTCGATAGAGCGAGACTTTCGGAGTTCTGCCGACGATAGCGTGGATGTCATTTGTGGTTCAACAACTTTTGAGTTGGGCATTGACCTAGGTGCTATCCAGTCAGTATTTATGGCCAACCTTCCTCCACGTGCCGCTAACTACAGGCAGAGAGCAGGAAGAGCGGGAAGAAGACCAGGCGCACAGCCGTTCGTCCTGAACTATGTGCGCCAGCGTCCGCATGACCAATATTTTTGGAGTGATCCGAAGTCATTCATTGCCGGGCCCTTGCCCGTTCCTCGCCTTTCGATCACGAGTAGAGAGGTCGTATCCCGACATATTTCGGCGATCATCGTCGGTCGTCTACTGGAGCTATATCGGAAGCAACACCCCGGTCAATTTGGATTGACAGGCCCTCCGGCTGGGAACTTCGTTGAATTCTCGCTTTCGCAGATGATAGATGTGACCATTCGCAAGGAGATTGAAGCTGATACCGTCCTCTCTAAACGATTGGTAGGACTATCGAAGAGTTCGGAGATGTCTTTTGATGCTCCGAGTTGCTGGTCAAAGTTAAAAGCTCAGCTCAAAGCCCTCAAAGATACATATCTGACACTCTACGCCGACGAGGGGACTCTCGATGTATTGAGTGACCATGGAATTTTGCCCTCTTACGCTTTCCCAATTTATGTGGACGAACTACGGTTGTATGAGTGTCAACTCAGAGTGCCCCCTCGCGCTGACCTAAAACTTCAACGTGATAGGTCAATGGCGCTACGGGAGTACAGTCCCGGACGGGCATTTGTTGCTGGCAAGTACCAGATTCTTTCGGAGGGATTGTGGCAAGGCTACGAGGTTAAGAACTTCGACTTTTGTCCTCGTTGCTCCACTCTGGATTTTCATCATGGAAGCAATGTGAGTTGTCATCAGTGCCAAACCCCGCTCCTGAAAAAGAAAGCTGTGGTTCCAAAGGGAGGATTTTTTGGTCGCATTATTCGCAGCAATAGAGAATCGATCGAGCAGACTTTTCCGGCGGTGACGGATGTCTATTTCGACCCTGCCGATGATCCTCCCCCGAAAACGCAGTCCGTAGGAAAAGGCATGAATATTGCCCTCTTAGATGCTCGCCAGATGACCCGCTCCCGAATGAGAATGTTCAACCCGCGACCAAACTTTGACGGGATGTTAATGAGTGCCCGCAATATTGGTGATGCTGCTTTACCTCATTCACCAGCGGCGCATTGCCTAGAAAGAGTGTCGAAGGGCCCGGCAGATAGTCTGCATCTTATGCATGAATTCACCACCGACATCCTCCAAATGAAATTCCTCGACAACGAAGTCGGTCGGTTGATGCTTGGATCGTCGTTTTTGGAGCAGGAACTTCGCACTGACGTTTCCAAGCGGGAGTGGTTATACGATTCGGTATGGCTAACCATTGCGACGGCGGTTGCGCTCAGTGGAGCCCAGACACTAGATATTGACCCCACCGAGATTGCAGTCGTTGTCCGGCGGAGCTTACAACCAGGGATTCTAGGCACTAGGGAGATCATTCTTTACGACACGACCGCTGGTGGAGCCGGATATGCGAGGCAGCTGGGCGAGTGCATCCCAGACCTTTTCCGCGCTGCCGCTGCCCGAATTACAAAGTGCGATTGTCAGGACAGCTGTTACGCTTGTCTTCGAAATTACCACAATCAATTAATCCATAGCCGACTGCACCGCAAGAGGTTATTGGAGGGATTCTCAGATTTTGTACAATCGACTTTTCCGTAGAAGGCGGGGCATCGGTTAGGTCTATGCATACTTTCGACGCTCAAGCCTGGCAAGACCGACAAATGATTGCCCTCGACGATATATTTGACAAGGCAGTCGATGAGCTGGATGCCGCAGGCGTGCGCTTGTTGACCGGGAGCTTGCCTCCAAGGCAAGAGAATTTGCCCTCTGTTGCGCAAATCACGATTATTCCGGTTCGATATGCCAACAGCAACGATAACGCCTCATTCGCACTCAGTCTGAGCGCGACTGCTACCAATGGCCCCGGCAGATATATTGTGACCTTGCGGACGTCGGGAGAGGAGCCTCATCAGGCCCTTAAGCGACTGACGGACAAGAATTCTGATGTCTGGTGCGCAAATTACTTAGGGGTTGGATTATGGATTCACGATGGCGAGCATATGGAGCATCTCAACAGGATTGAGCAAATTAAAACTCGTAAAGGTGCGACTATCGCCATTTCAGGTGTCATATTGCATTCGTCTTCAGGTTACGTTGTTCGGGCTGGGCTAATGTCGATCGCTGTCGTTTATAGAAGCCTGCTGGACGAGCTTTCAGACGCTAGCAAAATGGCAAAACTCTCAAATTGTGTGCTCCAACAGCTAGATGGTCAGCGTCCAAGCTATGATAGAGTTTTTCGACCTTAATTCTAAATGTCGGATGCAGTACATTTACGCACTTTCATGTCCCATGCCCTTCGTCAGAGCAGTTTCCAGCGGCCCCCAGAACTTTTCCCAATCCTCAAGTCTGTCCCAATATAACTTGTCTCCTTCAGGATAAAGCCCTTTCCTAGTCTGCTTTTGTAGATAGACATGCAAGCAGACCATGAGTCCATCCTCACCAAACGGCCACTGTCCACCGAATAGCCGAGATGCCCTGCCTTTGATGTTCAGGCTAGCAACGATCGGGAAAGCGTAACTTATAGCATTGAGAGCGTCCGGCCCATCATTGTAGTCAATGGTGACTTGCCCCTCATCTTCGCAGACGAGCTTGTATTCACGCTTTCCATCCGTGAGGGTTTCGCAGATTCCACGCAAACCGTCCACGCTCACTAGATAGGCTCGCTCAACAGGTCCATCCATTCGTGCCATTCCGACCTCCAGTCCTCGCCGCAGTTCCTAATCCAGCCTCCCGCACAATTGCCCTGCGCATTAAAACTGTATGCAAAGCGGCCAACCTCAACGTATGTAGCGGTATAAAAGCGAAGCAGGGTGTACTCAATTCCACCTTGCTCCAACTTTCTCACGAATTGCTCGTAGTTCACTACGTCGTTCTACGAAGGGCTGAGCGGAAAGGCTAACCTTTCCGCTTCTCATCCCGTAGAACAAACCCATGCCAATCGGAATCTACGCACGCGTTAGCACGAAAGACCAAAGCTGTGAATTACAACTCCGTGATCTGCGGACCTACTGCGCGGCTCGGGGATTTGAGCCTGCCCGTGAATATATTGATGTAGGGCAATCTGGAGCGAAGGAGTCCCGGCCCGAGCTTAACAAACTCATGGAGGATGCCCGGAAACGCAAGTTTGACGTAATCGTGGTGTGGCGCTTTGACCGATTCGCACGCTCCACCAAGCATTTGCTCTTGGCGCTGGAAGAATTTAGGTCTCTGGGCATCCAATTTATCAGCTATCAGGAAAACATCGACACCAGCAGTCCGCTCGGGCAAGCCCTCTTCACCATCGTGTCGGCGGTCGCGCAGCTTGAGCGTGATCTGATACGGGAGCGGGTAACTGCCGGGATTCGGAATGCAAAAGCTAATGGCAAGAGGCTCGGTCGCCCGAAGAGTGTGGTGGACCGCGAACAGATTCTGGAGTTGAAGGCGCAAGGCCTCAGCCTGCGACAGATCGCCGCAAAGCTCGGGGTCGGCTACGGGACGGTCCGCGCAAGGCTCCAAAACGGGTGAGCTAAAAACCCCACGCGAAAGGCACCAGCTAACACCACTATAAAGGATACTTAGCAGCGGGAGTTTTGACGGGCGGAAAACTGAAGTTTTGCGCTCATGTGGATGAGGCAGGATGCTTCGCCCTAGGAGCTGCCAATCCTACTTCGGCTTGCGGCCCGGAAAGATTCAGGTGAGCCTTTCACCAGTTCGACCTCATACAGTCTCCGGTCAAGCACGCCGAGAAAATCCATGGTAGAACCTTCATCGACCTGTAGCTTGCCGTTTACTTCCTGGACCTTCACCCCTGTGTGTTCGCATAACTTCTTCAGGTTATTTTTGTCGATGTTCTTTGTCTCTTGTTGCACGCGAATAGAAGCCAGGTATCGAGCCGCACGAGGATGATGTGTGGCGTAGGACTCAATTGGGCCGAAATCGACAAACGGTAGATCGGCCTTGATTGCCTTTACGTTTTTTGGAACGGCAGCGAGAACCGCACCTTCCAAAGCGCCAACAAATTCGAATCCGGCAGGTCTCAAGATCTGAACTCCGCCGTCGTCTACTAGGAGATCAAAATCCCGGTCGAGCTTGAATACTTTGTCTTGCACGAGTTTCAGCGCATCGGTGGTGAATTGGAGAAGGCGGCTCTTCAGAACACCCTTAAACGTCGTCGCTCTGCGAATTGCGGTCATGCGATGGCCCTTGTTATCACGCATGCGAGCAAAGTAACAGAAAACATTTGCGGGATCGGATAAAGCAGTCGGCTCACTGGGCAGATTTTTCGCTTCGTGAAATTTCAGGATGTGTGAAGCCAACTCGCTATCAAGCGGCAAGCGCAGGTTCTCATGACCAGCATACTTCTCGCCGGGA
>Ga0070730_10000240_pt1 | contig 69935 bp, 70 predicted proteins | sample Coa_R1_3_FD_66447 | JGI IMG/M metagenome (GOLD analysis project Ga0070730, IMG submission 66447) | Surface soil microbial communities from Centralia Pennsylvania, which are recovering from an underground coalmine fire - Coalmine... | ecosystem: Environmental > Terrestrial > Soil > Unclassified ... | reverse complement strand
CTTGCGCACCATGCCGCCGTAGAACAGCGCCAGGCCCGGGATCGTCATCATCAGCACCAGCGCCGTCGAGGTCAGCATCCAGGCCGTGTCCCCCGAATCCAGCTTCGGTGCCGCCGCATCATCCGCCAGCGCCGGCGCCGCCAGGGCGACCAGGCCCCAGAGAAGCGCCAGACCCGAAAGACCGGCCCGCCTTCCGGCCATACCGAATTGCCTCATGCTGCGTGCTCCTTCATCCAACGATTTCAAGGTGCCAATGATCTGGCTTGGTGGTTCGGTGTCGGTCCTCGATGAACAAGATCCGTGCCAGGGCCCGAGAGGCCCGGCCTAAAGCGCGCTGGCGCCGGTTTCCCCGGTGCGGATGCGCACGGCATGGGCGATGTCCAGCACGAAGATCTTGCCGTCGCCGATGCGACCGGTATTGGCAGTGCGCTGGATCGTCTCGACCGCGCGCTCGGCCAGATCGTCCGGCAGGGCGAGCTCGATCTTCAGCTTGGGCAGGAAGCTCACGGAATATTCGGCGCCGCGGTAGATCTCGGTCTGCCCCTTTTGCCGGCCGAAACCCTTCACTTCGCTGACCGTCAGGCCCTGGATGCCCAGGCTCATCAACGCCTCGCGGACCTCGTCGAGCTTGAACGGCTTGATGACGGCGATGATGAATTTCATGGTTCTGGAGCTCCCCCGGCCGGCGAGTCCGGCTCGTCGGACCGGCACAACGTGTGGCGGTGCCAAAACTCGCTTCAAGATCCATGCCGCCCGCGCCGAGCCGCGTGCACGGGTCGCGTGCCACGAAGCCGGACGGCTTTTGCCCAAATATTAGGCAGGCACGCGCCGTCCTGGGCGCAATCCGGCCGGGATCTGACGTCTAGACAAGGCGGGCATGGCTCGGCAAGGTGCCGCCTCATGAGCACCGAATTGAAAGCCGATATCGTCGTCGTCGGCGGGGGGCTGAGCGGCCTGCCGCTGGCCATCGCCCTGGCCTCGGCCGGTCTGCGCACCGTCGTGATCGATCGGGAACGGCCGGACGCCATGCTCGAGGAGCCGTTCGACGGCCGGTCCTCGGCCATCGCCTACGGCTCGCAGCAGGTCCTGGCCGGGATCGGCGTCTGGGACCTGGTCGCCGATGCCGCCGAGCCGATCCTCGATATCCGCGTCGCCGACCAGGGTTCCTCGCTGTTCCTCCACTACGATCATGCCGACCTGGGCGAGGATCCGCTCGGCTTCATCCTCGAGAACCGGGCGCTGCGGCGCGCGCTGTTCCGGCGGATGGAAGGCCTCGCCGATCTCGTTCCGCTGGCGCCGGCGTCGGTCGACCGGATCGAGACGACGCGGAGCGGCGTCATCGCCCATCTGGCCGACGGGCGGACGGTGACGGCGCGGCTGGCCGTGGCGGCCGACGGCAAGAACTCGCGCCTGCGCGAGCAGGCCGGCATCCGGACGCTCGGCTGGCAATATCGCCAGCACGCCATCACCGGCACGGTCGTGCATGAGGCGCCGCACCACGGCGTGGCGGTCGAGCATTTCCTGCCGGCCGGGCCGTTCGCGATCCTACCGATGACCGACGATGCCGAGGGACGCCATCGCTCCTCGATCGTCTGGACCGAGCGTGCCGATCTGGCGCCGGCGATGATGGCCCTCGACGAGGCCGGGTTCACCGCCGAACTGGCCGACCGCTTCGGGCCATATCTGGGTGCGGTGGCGCCGGCCGGGCCGCGCTGGAGCTATCCGCTGGGCGTGCTCTATGCCGAGCGCATGATCGGCGAGCGGCTGGCGCTGCTGGGCGAGGCCGGCCATGTCATCCATCCGATCGCCGGCCAGGGCCTCAATCTCGGTATCCGCGACGCGGCGGCGCTCGCCGAGCTGGTGGTCGATGCCCATCGGCTCGGCCTCGACCCCGGTGCCGCGACCGTGCTCGAGCGCTATCAGCGCTGGCGGCGGGTCGATACGGTGACGCTCGCCGCCGTGACGGACGGGCTCAATCGGCTGTTCTCCAACTCGATTGGCCCGGTCAAGCTGGCGCGCGACATCGGCCTGAAGCTGGTCGACAACGCGCCGCCGGTGAAGAAGCTCTTGATGCGCCACGCCATGGGCGTGCTGGGCGAGCTGCCGCGGCTGGTCAGGGGCGAGAGGCTTTAGCGCCCTAGCCCCTCAGCGCGTCAGCCCCTGGGCTTCGAGGGCGGCCAGATAGGCGGCCCAGCGGGTCTCCTGCTCGAGCCCGAGCTCGCGCAGATAGCGCCAGGTGTAGATGCCGGTATCGTGCTGGTCGTCGAACAGGATGCGCACGGCGTAATTGCCGACCGGTTCCAAGCCGACAATGTCGACCGAGCGCTTGCCGGCAACCGTCACCTTCTGGCCGGGGCCATGGCCCTGGACTTCGGCTGAGGGGCTTTCGACGCGCAGGTATTCGGCCGGCAGGCTGACGTGCGTGCCGTCGTCGAACGCGACCTCCAGCCGCTGCTCGGCGCGCTTCAACGTCAGCTCGAGCGGCCAGACGTCCCGGGGCGGGCCTGCCTGGGTCACGGCGCCGGAGCCTTCGGCTGGTCGATCTGGCGGGCCTCGTCGACCAGCATGATCGGAATGCCGTCGCGGATCGGATAGGCGAGGCCCGCCTGGTCGCTGATCAATTCCTGGGCATCCCGGTCATAGCGCAGCGGCGACTTGGTCAGCGGACAGACCAGGATCTCCAGAAGCTTGGGATCGATCTGCGGAATGGTCTCGGCCATGGCGGCATCTTTCTGATGGGACTGCGGTGGGGAGACCGGTGCGCCGGTCACATCCAAGCGATACGGCCGGATCGGGCTCCGGTCAATTGGCGCGCGGGCGCGGGCCGTCGCCCTCGGGGGCCGGATCGAGGATTGCCATCTCGATCAGGCCGGTCAGCAGGCGTGCCCGTTCCGCCGCGTCGCGCGCTTGCAGCAGGGTCTGCTTCTCGGCCGGCCCGAACGGGCAGATCATGGCGAGCGAAGTCACCAGCCGCTCGTCCGGCGTCTCGGAAACCGTGTCCCAGTCGGCCCTGATGCCGTTCCGCTTGAAGAAGGTCCTCAGGCCTGCGATCAGGCGGGCCCGGTCGGCCGAACCGTCGGGCGCCTCATGGAAATCGTCGCGATATGGCGACCAGTCCGGGGTCACCCGGCGATAGCCGCGCGGGGTCAGGTGATCCTCGATCACGTCGAAGCGGCAGATGCCGGTGAGCGTGATCAGATAGCGATGATCTTCCTCGGCGAAGCTGGTGATGCGCCCGACGCAGCCGGTGCGGTAGATCGGCGGCTCGGCGCCGGTCGGCCGTTCGACCGACGGCTGGATGATGCCGATCAGCCGGTCGGACGCGATCGCATCCTCGGTCATGGCGAGATAGCGCGGCTCGAACACATTGAGCGGCAGACGTCCCCGCGGCAGCAGCAGAACTCCCATCAGCGGGAAGATCGGCAGGCTCGCCGGGAGGTCTTCGGGTCTGGTGTCGAAGCCGCGCTCGCGCATCATGCCTATAGATGTAGGTCGATTCCGTCAGCTGAACAGGATCGACGACAGGCGCTTGCGCGCCTGCACGGTCAGCGGATCCATGGGGCCGAGCGCCTCGAACAGCTTCAGCAGCTGCTTGCGTGCCGCCTGCTCGTTCCATTCGCGGTCGGCCCGCACGATCTGCAGCAGGTGATCAATCGCCGCCGACTGCTCGCCTGCGGCGAACAGCGCGTTGGCCAGCTCCAGTCGCGCCTCGTGATCGGCCGGGTCGCGCGCCAGGCGCGCCTCGAACTCGGCCGTGGCGCCCTGGGCCGCGGCGGCGCGTTCCGCGAGCTCGATCGCCGCCGTCACCGACACCACGTCGGCATGCTTGGCGCCATCGCCCGGCGGCACCTGGCCGATGATCTGTTTGGCATCCTCGATGGCACCCTGGCCGAGCGCGATGCGCGCCAGGCCGGCCAGCGCCGCCACATTGTCCGGCTGATGGTCGAGCACCTGGGCGAACACGTTCTGGGCCGTGGCGAGGTCGCCCTCGGCCATCGCCTGCTTCGCCATCTCGATCGCCTCGTCGATCGGCGACGGGCCGGCCTTGCCGGCCAGGCGCTGGATGAAGGCCTTGACCTGGCTTTCCGGTTGCGCGCCGACGAAGCCGTCGATCGGGCGGCCGTCCTTGAAGGCATAGACCGCCGGGATCGACTGGACCCGCATCTGGGTCGGGATCTCGGGATGATCGTCGATGTTGAGCTTGACCAGCTTCACCTTGCCGTTCGCGGCCTTGACGGCCTTTTCCAGCGCCGGGGTCAGCTGCTTGCAGGGGCCGCACCAGGGCGCCCAGAAATCGACGATCACCGGCACTTCCATCGACGCGTCGATGACGTCGGTCATGAAGGCTTCGGTGGTCGTGTCCTTGATGAGGTTGGCCGCACTGGGCGCGCTGCCGATGAGCTGTTCCACGGTCTTCGACCCTCTTTGCCGAAAGTGGCACCATAGATGGCGGTTGTTGTCGGCGAGGACAAGCATCGTCCGCATGGCAGCCGCGCGGCGGCGGAGAGGGCAGCCACGCAAATTTGCGCTTGCATGCCGACGAGCCATTCGTATTATCCGGCCCACCTCGGACGGCGGTGCTGCCGTCCACCGGATGCGGGCGTAGCTCAGGGGTAGAGCACAACCTTGCCAAGGTTGGGGTCGAGGGTTCGAATCCCTTCGCCCGCTCCAAAATTACCAAGCATTTATTTGCGACAAGGTACAGCTCACAGGTTCAAACGAACCCGCGAGCTGCCTTTTCGCGTTTTCGCATCCCACCATATCTTTTCGTCGACCGCATGTCGTGGCCGGCGCCCTTTTGCTGTGGCACGTGCGCCCGAGCAGGCGCAATCCAGCCCGCAAAAATTCTCATTGGAATAATTCTAAAGAGCGATTAACTCTCGGTGCGTGTCGGCCGAGCCCGAGACCGCAGTGGCCTCGAGGCTCTATGCCGATGTGTTTCTGCGACCGCAAGATCCATTAGCCAAGGAATCAGCATGCCCATCATCAATACCGAGGTGAAGCCGTTCAAGGCGACCGCGTACCACAACGGCAAGTTCGTCCCGGTCACCGAGGCCGATCTGAAGGGCAAGTGGTCCGTCCTGGTGTTCTACCCGGCCGACTTCACCTTCGTTTGCCCGACCGAGCTCGGCGACATCGCCGACCATTACGAAGAATTCAAGAAGCTGGGCGTCGAGATCTATGGCGTGTCGACCGACACCCACTTCACCCATAAGGCCTGGCACGACACCTCGGACACGATCGGCAAGGTCCAGTATCCGCTGATCGGCGACCCGACGGCGCAGCTCGCCCGCGCCTTCGACGTGCTCATCGAGGAAGAGGGCCTGGCGCTGCGCGGCACCTTCGTGATCAACCCCGAAGGCCAGATCAAGCTCTGCGAGATCCACGACAACGGCATCGGCCGCGACGCGAGCGAGCTGCTGCGCAAGGTCCGTGCGGCCCAGTATGTCGCGACGCATCCGGGCGAAGTCTGCCCGGCCAAGTGGACCCCCGGCGAGGCCACGCTGCGCCCGTCGCTGGACCTGGTCGGCAAGATCTGATCGCCGACAGGCTCAGGATCGGAGGCCCGGGCGTTCGCGCCCGGGCAACTCTCCCCCGAGTTTTCTTCTGAAAGGTTGGCCACCGATGTTGGACGCCGATACCAAAGCGCAATTGAAGTCGTACCTGGAGCGGGTGTCCCAGCCGATCGAGATCGTTGCCTTTCCGGATGGCAGCGACGCTTCCCACCAGATGATGGATCTGCTCGGCGACGTCGTCGACGCATCGAGCCTCGTCAGCCTGCTGCAAAACACCGAGGCACCGGGTCGTCGCCCGTCTTTCTCCATCAATCGCCCCGGCGGCGGTGTCGGCATCCGCTTCTCCGGCCTGCCGATGGGCCATGAATTCACGTCGCTCGTGCTGGCGCTGCTGCAGACCGCGGGCTATCCGCCGAAGGTCGCGCCGGAGGTGATCGAGCAGATCCGCAACCTCGACGCCGACCTGCATTTCGAGACCTTCGTCTCGCTCACCTGCCACAATTGCCCAGACGTCGTGCAGGCCCTGAACCTGATGGCGGCCGTGAACCCGCGCATCACCCACGAGATGGTCGAGGGCGGCCAGTTCCAGGATGAAGTGGCCGAGCGCAAGATCATGGGCGTGCCGACCGTCCTGTTGAACGGCGAGTTCTTCGGCACGGGCCGCATGGAGCTCGAGGAGATCCTGGCCAAGATCGACACCGGTGCCGCCCAGCGCGCCGCCGTCAAGCTCGATGCCAAGGATCCGTTCGACGTACTCGTCGTCGGCGGCGGCCCGGCCGGTGCGGCCGCGGCGATCTACGCCGCCCGCAAGGGCCTGCGCACGGGCATTGCCGCTGATCGTTTCGGCGGCCAGGTGCTCGACACGCTCGCGATCGAGAATTTCGTCTCGGTCTCCGCGACCGAGGGCGCGCGCCTGGCGCGCGGCCTCGAGGAACATGTCCGCGTCTATGACGTCGACATCATGAACCTCCAGCGCGCCACCGGCCTGGTTCCGGGCGACCTCACCGAGGTGCGGCTCGAAAGCGGCGCCGTGCTGAAGGCGAAATCGGTCATCGTCGCGACCGGCGCGCGCTGGCGCGAAATGGGTGTGCCGGGCGAGGCCGAATACAAGACGAAGGGCGTCGCCTATTGCCCGCACTGCGATGGGCCGTTGTTCAAGGGCAAGCGCGTCGCGGTCATCGGCGGCGGCAATTCCGGCGTCGAGGCCGCGATCGATCTGGCCGGCGTCGTCGCCCATGTAACGGTGCTGGAGTTCGACGAGCAGCTGCGTGCCGACGCCGTGCTGCTGACCAAGCTCGCGAGCCTGCCGAACGTCAGGGTGCTGACCCGGGCGCAGACGACCGAAGTCACCGGCGACGGCGAGAAGGTCAATGGTCTGATCTACAAGGACCGTACGACCGGCGAGACGCATCGTCTCGATCTGGAAGGCGTCTTCGTCCAGATCGGTCTGGTGCCCAACACCGACTGGCTGAAGGGCGTGGTCGAATTGACGCCGCGCGGCGAGGTCGTGGTCGACGCCCGCGGCGCCACCTCCGTTCCCGGCGTCTATGCTGCCGGCGACGTGACCACCGTCCCTTACAAGCAGATCGTCATCGCCATGGGCGAGGGCGCCAAGGCCTCGCTCGGCGCGTTCGATCACCTGATCAGGACGTCCGTGAAGGCGGCCTGATCGGCGGCACGCATGGAAGCGGGCGGCGGTCCGGCAACGGCTGCCGTCCGAACTTTTCGGAACCGGATTTCAATGAGCATATCGGCCGACATCAAGGCGCGCCTGCTGGCCGCGGGGCTGGGCGTCACCCGCCAGCGCCTGGCGCTGGCGGAGCTGCTGTTCCGCGAGCACGACCGGCACGTGACCGCCGACCAGCTGTTCGCCGAGGCGCTCGGTGCCGGCTGCGATCTATCCCTGGCGACGGTCTACAACAACCTCAAGGCCTTCTGCGACGCGGGGTTATTGCGCGAGGTCGTCGTCGACTCGACGCGGAGCTACTACGACACCAATGTCTCCCGGCATCATCATTTCTATGCCGAGGACACCCGTTCGCTCAGCGACATCGCCGAAGGACAGCTGGTCGTGACGAAATTGCCGCCGGCGCCCGAGGGGATGGCCATCACCGGCTACGAGGTGATGGTTCGCCTGACGAAGCGTTAGTCGCGCCGCTTTACCGCCGGCCGGCCCAGCCCATGGCGCGGCTGATGGTGTCGGCCACATCCCGCACGGTATCGACCAATTCGTCCATGCGCGCGTCGCTCATGTATTGCGCGGCGCTCGACACGCTGAAGGCGGCGACGATGGCGCCCGTCGCGTCGCGGATCGGCCCGGCGACACAGCGGATCCGCGCCTCGTTCTCCTCGAGATCGAAGGCGATGCCGCGGCGGGCATAGGCGCGCATACGATCGAGCCAGGCGTCCCGCGCCGCCTCGTCCGTCCCCTCCGCCGTGCGCTCGCCCCGGTCATGGAATTCCAGCCAGCGCGCCTCGCCCATGTCGAGGATCAGCGCCTTGCCGAGCCCGGTGGTGCTGATCGGATGCCGTTCGCCGACGCGCGAGCTGATCTCGATGCGCCGGCGCCCCGGGATCTTGTCGAGATAGAGCGCCCGGTCGCCATCGAGGATACCCAGATGCACCGTGTCCTCGCAGGCCTCGGCCAGCTGCACCAGATGGGGGCGCGCCACCCGCACCACCGGTAAATCCTGCTGCGCGCGGAACCCCAGCTCCAGCAGCTTGGGACCGAGGCTGTAGCCCTCGCGCGGCACGAAATTCAGATACCGGCGCTCGACCAGGGCCGAGGCCAGGCGATGGGTGGTACTGCGCGCGGTGCCCAAGGCTGCGGCGAGCGCCGCCAGGTCCGTGGCGCCGCTCGCGACTGCCTGCAGCACGTCGAGGCCGCGCATGAGCGTCTGCGCTCCGCCGGGGGCCGCGGCACCGGCATCCCTGTTCTTCATTGACGCTTCCGCCTTCGCCCGATAACGTCGTCTCACGATGTAAGATACAATCCCATATAGTGGGAATATCCGTCAAGTTCCGATCAACCGGCTCCTGGGGAGGAAAGCGATGAAACTGTTGCGCTATGGCCCGGCGGGGGCCGAAAAGCCCGGCCTGCTCGACACCAATGGCCGGATTCGCGATCTCTCCGCCCATGTGCCGGACCTGGATGGCGCGCAGTTGGCGCCGGCCGTGCTCGCGAGGCTCGCCAAGCTCGATCCGGCCTCCCTGCCGCTGGTCTCGGGGACGCCGCGCCTCGGCGTGCCGGTTGCCGGCGTCGGCAAGTTCGTCGCCATCGGCCTCAACTATGTCGACCATGCCGCGGAATCGAACCTGCCCATCCCGAAGGAGCCGATCGTCTTCATCAAGGCGACGACCTGTCTCAACGGGCCGAACGACGCGGTCATGCTGCCGCAGGAATCGGTGAAGAGCGACTGGGAGGTCGAGCTCGGCATCGTCATCGGCACCCGTGCCAGCTATGTGAACGAGGCGGACGCGCTCGGCCATGTCGCCGGCTATTGCCTAGTCAACGACGTCAGCGAGCGCGAATACCAGATCGAGCGTGGCGGCACCTGGGACAAGGGCAAGGGCTGCGACACGTTCGGCCCGGTCGGTCCCTGGCTGGTCACGTCCGACGAGGTCGGCGATCCGCAGGCGCTCGGCATGTGGCTCGACGTCAATGGCGAGCGCATGCAGACCGGCAACACGCGCACGATGATCTTCGACTGTGCCAGCATCGTCAGCTACGTCAGCCGCTTCATGACGCTGATGCCGGGCGACATCATCACAACCGGCACGCCGCCGGGCGTCGGCCTGGGCAAGAAACCCGATCCCATCTTCCTCAAGCCCGGCGACGTGATGACGCTCGGCATCGACAAGCTCGGCACCCAGCGCCAGGAGGTCGTCGCATGGCATCGCTGAGCGAGACGACCTTCGCCGGTCGCTTCGCTGGCCAGACCGCCATCGTCACCGGCGGTGGCGCCGGCATCGGTCTGGCCATCGCCAAGCGCCTCGCGGCCGAGGGCGCCCGCGTCAGCCTGTGGGACCTGAACGCCGAAGCGCTCGCGGCCGCCAAGGCGGAGACGAATGCCGTCGATGTCCAGGCGCTCGATATTGCCGATGCCGACGCGGTCGCCGCGGCCATGGAGCGCAGCCTGGCCGCCTTCGGCGGCCGGCTCGACGTGCTGGTCGCCAGCGCCGGCATCACCGGCCCGAACGTGCCGGTGCGCGACTATCCGACCAACGCCTGGCAGCGCGTGATCGACGTCAACCTGAACGGCCTGTTCTACTGCAACCGGGCGGCCGTCCCGGCCATGGAGAAGGGCGGCTACGGGCGGATCGTCAATATCGCGTCGATCGCCGGCAAGGAAGGCAACCCGAACGCCGCCGCCTATAGCGCCAGCAAGGCCGGCGTCATCGGCCTGACCAAGTCGCTGGGCAAGGAACTGGCCAAGACCGGCATCCGCGTGAATTGCGTGACGCCTGCCGCGGTCCGCACCGCAATCTTCGATCAGATGACCCAGCAGCATATCGACTTCATGCTGTCGAAGATTCCGCTGGGCCGGTTCGGCGGCATCGACGAGGTGACGGCGCTCGTCACCTGGCTGGTGAGTGCCGAATGCTCGTTCAGCACTGGCGCGGTGTTCGACGTCTCCGGCGGTCGCGCGACCTATTGAGGACAGGGGCGCGGGCCGGTCCCGCGCCCCATTGTTCCCTTTTCTGCAAAGGAGATTTGGGCGGGCGGGCGTTTCGGCGCGAGGCCGGGCTGATCAATATCCAGGCGTCCCCCACGGCGATCTGGAAGGCCTCCGATGAATTCTCCGTCCCCTGCCGCCATTTCCGGTGCGCTTTTCACGCTGCTCGGCTGCGAGTTGGTGGGCGAGTTCCTGCGCAACACGCTGCATCTGCCGATCCCGGGCCCGGTCATCGGCATGTTCCTGCTCGCGGCGGGACTGGCGCTCCGCAGCGGCAAGACGGCGGCACCCGAACCCGGCGCGCTCGACCGGGTCGCGGGCTCCCTGCTCGACATCATGGGGCTGCTGTTCGTGCCCGCCGGCGTCGGCATCATCGCCCAGGCCGGCCTGCTGCGACAGGAGTGGCTGCCGATCCTGGGCGGCCTCGTCGGATCGACGATCCTCAGCCTCGGCGTCACCGGCTTCATCATGCACCGGCTGACCCGGGCACGCGCCCAAAGCCCGGCCCCGCGCTCGCTCGATCCTGGGGCGGAGGTTGCGTCATGAACCGGGAGCTCCTGGCGCTGTGGACGCCGCTCGCCTCCATGCCGCTCCTCTGGCTGGTTGTCACGCTTGCCGCCTACCTGGGCGCCCGCCGGCTTCAGCGCCTCTTGGGCGGCTCGCCGCTGGCCAATCCGGTGCTGGTCGCGATCGTCCTGGTCGGGGCGGTGGTGCTGGCGACCGGCACTTCCTATCCGGCGTATTTCGCTGGTGCCCAGTTCATCAACTTCCTGCTGGGGCCGGCGACGGTCGCTCTGGCGGTGCCGCTCGCGCGCAACCTGCATCATGTCCGCCGCAGCCTGAGCGGCATCGGCTTTGCCTTGCTGGCCGGCTCGATGACGTCGATCCTCAGCGGCATCGGCTTGGTCTGGGTGTTGGGCGGCACGCGGGCGGTGGCGCTGTCCATGGCGCCCAAGGCCGTGACCACACCGATCGCGATGGCGGTCGCTTCGGAGATCGGCGGCATCCCGGCACTGACCGCGGCGCTCGCCATCGTCGGCGGCATCGTCGCTGCGATCGTCGGCCAGCGCATGCTCAGCCGTATGCACATCGACGATTGGCGGGCCCATGGCCTGGCTGCCGGCGTCGCCGGCAGCGGCGTGGCCGCCGCCCAGGTCGCGTCGCTGGACGGGCTGGGCGCCGCCTTCGCGGCCTTGGGCATCGCGCTCAACGGCCTGGTCACGGCGATCATCGTGCCGCTGGTGCCGCTCTTGTGGCCGTGACGGTCAGGCTTCGCCGGCGCTGTCTTCCGAAGCGGCGGCGGCGCGATCCCAGTAGGGCGGCTTGCCGAAACGCTGGGCGATGAAGTCGAGAAATGCGCGCACCTTCGGCGACACGGTCCGCTTCGGCGGATAGACGCCCCAGATCGCCCGTTCCGGTCCCGGCGCGATCATGCATTCCCAGGCCGTGAGCTGCGGGACCAGCCGTCCGGCCCGGACATCTTCGCCCAGCAGCCAGGTCGGCAGCAGCGCCAGGCCCAGGTCGTCGCGGGCGGCCTGCAGCAGGGCCTCGGAATCATTGGCCCGGAAAGTCCCGTCGATTTTGACCTCGATCGGCGTGCTGTCCGGCGCGCCCGAGGGGCGAAAATACCAGGCGCCGGCCGGCTGCAGGGCGAACAGCACACAGCGATGCCGGGCCAGGTCGCCGGGCTCCGCGAGCGGCCCGTGGCGTTTCAGATATCCGGGGCTGCAGACCAGCATGCGGTGCTGCGGCGCCAGCCGCCGGGCGACCAGCGTCGAATCGGCGAGCGCGCCGATGCGCACGGCCACGTCGGCGCCGCTTTCGATCAGGTTGACCGTCTCGTCGGTGAGCGTGACGTCGAGGCGGATGAGCGGGTAGAGATCCTGGAAGTCCCGGAGATGCGGCACGACGTGGCGGCGGCCGAAGGCGCCGGGCACGTTGAGGCGCAGCAGGCCTTGCGGGGCGGCATTCATCGCCGCGGCGGCGAGCCGTGCGTCCTCGACGTCGGCGAGGATCGCGACCGCACGCTCGTAGAAGGCGGCGCCGACTTCGGTCAGGTGCAGCCGGCGGGTCGAGCGGTTCAGCACCGCGGCGCCCAGGTCCGCCTCGAGCGCGCTGACGTAGCGCGACACCGTCGAAACCTTGAGTTCCTCCTCGGCCGCGGCCTTGGAAAAGCTTCCGAGGTCGACGGCGCGCACGAAGACCCGCATGGCGGCCAGAAGATCCATCCCGTCACCTTGCCGTTTTCTGCAAGAATGATGGCATGCCGCCGGGGTTTCGGAAATGCGCCGGACCTGCCCGTCGGGCGGTGCCGCGCCGGGCTACGACCCCAGGCCGAAGAACTGCATCCGGGTGAACAGCGTGTAGTTGGATTCGAAGATCATGATCCCGACGAACACCAGGACGGCGACCGGCGGCACCAGGATGGCGTAGATCAGCGCCAAGCGCTCCCAGGCCATATGCATGAAGATGGCGACGATCAGGCCCGCCTTCACGATCATGAATAGCAGGATCAGCGACCATCTGAGATAGCCGTGCAGGCCGAAATAATCGACCAGGTAGGAGCAGGTGCTGAGCACGAACAGCCAGGCCCAGACGATCAGGTAGACCTTGATCGAGTGCCCGTGGACGGCGGCGGGTGCGGCGGCGTGTGCCATGTCTCCCTCCTTACCAGAGGTAGAAGAATGCGAAGATGAAGACCCAGACCAGGTCGACGAAGTGCCAGTAGAGCCCGGTGATCTCGACGATCTCGTAATTGCCCTTGCGGCTGGTGAAGAAGCCGCGCCGCTCCGTGTCGAAATCGCCGCGCCAGACCTTGCGCGCCATGATCAGCAGGAAGATCACGCCGATCGTCACATGGGTGCCGTGGAAGCCGGTGATCATGAAGAAGGACGAGCCGAACTGGTAGGCGCCCCACGGATTGCCCCAGGGCCGGACGCCTTCCGTGATCAGCTTGGTCCATTCGAACGCCTGCATGCCGACGAAGCTGGCGCCGAAGGCGGCGGTCGCCAGCATCAGCAGGGCGGTCTTGGCCCGGTCGCGGCGATAGCCGAAATTCACGGCCATGGCCATCGTCCCGCTGCTGCTGATCAGGATGAAGGTCATGATCGCGATCAGAATGAGCGGAATCGGCTTGCCGCCGATCTCGAGCGCGAACACCTCGCTCGGGTTCGGCCACGGCTCGGTCGTCGACATGCGCACCGTCATGTAGGACAAGAGGAAGCAGCTGAAGATGAAGGTGTCGCTGAGGAGGAAGATCCACATCATGACCTTGCCCCAGGACACATCCTTGAACGCCCGCTGGTCCGAAGACCAGTCGGCGGCGAGGCTGCGCAAGCCCTGAGGCCGCGCGACGGGCTCTCCGAGCGTCGTCACGGCCGGCGAATTCATGGTCGATGCGGGATCCGTCATCTCTCGAGCGCCCCCTCTAAGCAGCCAGCGAGCGGCAGATGGCGAGGAAATCCTCCGCGCCCCGCGTCAGCACAGCGAATAGAACCAGCCAAAGCACCAGCAGGAAGTGCCAGTAGAACGTGCACAGCCCGACCCCCAGGCGGACGTCCGCCGTGCGGTTGCCGCTCCAGGCCCGGCCGGTCGTGCGGCCGAGCGCCACGATGCCGCCGGCCAGATGCAGCCCGTGGAACCCGGTGATCAGGTAGAAGAACGAGCTGGCCGAGTTGGCGGCCAGGTAATAGCCGTCGGCCGAGAGCTCGCGCCACGCCAGGAACTGGCCGACCAGGAACGCCAGCGCGAAGGCGGCTCCGGCGAAGAGGCCCGCCCGGACGACACCCATCTCGCCCCGCTTCGCGGCGATATGGGCCCATTGCAGGGCGGCACTGCTCAGCACCAGCACGCCCGTGTTCACCCACAGGATCTTCGGCGCCGGCAGCGGCTTGCCGTCGACCAGGCCCATGCGCACGGAATAGGCGCTGATCAGCAGCGCGAACAGCGAGCCGACGACCGCCAGGAACACGCCCAGCCCGATCTGGGCCGGCGGCAGGGTGAGCGCGCCCGTGCCCGGGAAGTGGCTGAGCGTCCCTTCCTCCAGCCAGGGCTTGGCGGCCAGGCGCTGCTGCGACAGCCACCAGCCGATGATGGCCGCGATCACCGCCAGGAACAGGACGATGATGCTCATCGGCCGGCCTCCTAGACCGACCGCGTGATCGTGGGCTGGTTCTGCGGCACGAAGTCCCGGTCGGCGCCCGGCACGCTATAATCGTAGGGCCAGCGATAGACGACCGGCAGCTCCCGGCCGAAGTTGCCATGGGTCGGCGGCGTATGAAGCGTCTGCCACTCGAGCGTGGTCGCGTTCCAGGGATTGCCGCCGGCTTCCTTGCCGTGGGTCAGGCTGCGGATCAGGTTGTAGAGGAACACCATCTGGGCGGCGCCGACGATCAGGGCCGCGACCGTGATGAAGACGTTGAGCGTCGCGGCCGAGGGCGGCACGAACGCCGTCTGGCCCAGCTCGTAATAGCGCCGGGGCACGCCCTGCAGCCCCAGGTAATGCATGGGGAAGAAGATCGCGTAGGCGCCGAGGAACGTGACCCAGAAATGCAGCTTGCCGAGCGTGTCGTCGAGCATGCGTCCGGTGATCTTCGGATACCAGTGATAGATGGCGCCGAAGATCACCAGGATCGGCGCCACGCCCATCACCATGTGGAAATGGGCGACGACGAACATGGTGCCCGACAGCGGCACGTCGACGACGACGTTGCCGAGAAACAGGCCCGTGAGCCCGCCGTTCACGAAGGTGACGATGAAGGCGAGCGCGAACAGCATCGGCACGGTCAGATGGATGTTGCCCCGCCACAGGGTCAGCACCCAGTTATAGACCTTGAGCGCCGTCGGCACTGCGATGATCAGGGTCGTGGTCGCGAAGAAGAACCCGAAATACGGATTCATGCCGCTGACATACATGTGGTGGGCCCAGACCACGAAGCTGAGCGCGCCGATGCCGACGATCGCCCAGACCATCATGCGATAGCCGAAGATGTTCTTGCGCGCGTGGGTGCTGATCAGATCGGAGACGATCCCGAAGGCCGGCAAGGCCACGATGTAGACTTCCGGATGGCCGAAGAACCAGAACAGGTGCTGCCACAGGATCGGGCTGCCGCCGTTATATTGCAGATGCTGGCCGAGCTCGACCAGGTTCGGCATGAAGAAGCTGGTGCCGAGCAACCGGTCGAACAGCATCATGACGGCGCCGACGAACAGGGCGGGAAAGGCCAGCAGCGCCATGACCGTGGCGGTGAAGATGCCCCAGACCGTCAGCGGCAGGCGCATCAGCGTCATGCCGCGCGTGCGCCCTTGCAGCACCGTCACCACGTAGTTCAGCCCGCCCATGGTGAAGCCGATGATGAACAGGATGAGCGAGATGAGCATGACGATGATGCCCCAGTCGCGCCCCGGCGTGCCCGAGAGGATGGCCTGGGGCGGGTAGAGCGTCCAGCCGGCGCCGGTCGGCCCGCCCGGCACGAAGAAGCTGGTCACCAGCACCAGGACGGCGAGCAGATAGATCCAATAGCTCAGCATGTTGACATAGGGGAACACCATGTCGCGCGCGCCGACCATCAGCGGAATCAGGTAGTTGCCGAAGCCGCCCAGGAACAGCGCGGTCAGCAGGTAGATCACCATGATCATGCCGTGCATGGTGATGAACTGATAATAATTGTCGGCCTGGATGAACGCGAAATAGCCGGGGAACGCGAGCTGCAGCCGCATCAGCCAGGACAGGACCAAGGCGACGAGCCCGATCGAGATCGCGGTCAGCGAATACTGGATGGCGATGACCTTGGCGTCCTGGCAGAAGACATATTTCGTCAGCCAGCTCTTCGGATGATAGAGCTCTACTTCCTCGACTTCTGCGGGCGGCACCAGCCCGGCCGCACCGCGTACGACATCGACCATGGATACGTCCCCATCCCTTTGTGCCGACGAGACTCAGGCGAGGCTCATCGTGCGGTTTCTTCGTTTGCGGCCAGATGCTTGGTCTTCAGGGCCTGGATCTCGGCAAAGGTCTGCTGCTTCTGCAGCCAGGCCTGGTAGTCGCTCTCGGTGTCGATCACGACATTGCCGCGCATCTGCGAATGCCCGACGCCGCAGAAGCCGGCGCACAGAATTTCGAAGGTCCCGGTCCGAGTCGGCGTGAACCAGAACCGGGTGACCAGGCCCGGCATCAGGTCCATCTTCGCCCGGAACTCGGGCACGTAGAAGTCGTGGATGACATCGACCGAGCGCAGCAGCACCCGGACCGGCTTGCCGACCGGCAGGTGCAGGTCGTCGCCCTGGATCACGACGTTGCCCTGCGCGTCGGGATCCTTCGGGTTCAGGCCCAGGGGATTGTCGTCGCTGATGAACTTGACGTCGGTGGTGCCGAGCTTGCCCCCTTTGCCGGGCAGCCGGAACGCCCATTGCCACTGCTGCCCGACGACCTCGATCGCGGTGGCTTCGCCGGGCACCGTCACGAATTGGTTCCACACGAACAGGCCCGGGGTCAGCATGGCCGCGACCCCGATCGCGGTGCCGATGGCGAGCCACCATTCGAGCTTCCGGTTCTCCGGCTCGTAATGGGCCTGCCGGCCCGGCTGGTGGCGGAACCGCAGCACGCAATAGGCCGTGAACAGGACGACGATGCTGAACACGATTCCGGTGATCCAGAACGTGATGCCGACCGTGTCGTCGATATATTGCCAGTTCGACGCGATCGGCGTGAACCACCATGGGCTCAGCAGGTGGAACAACACCGAGCCGACTGCCACGAGAATCAGTACGCGCGCTATAGCCATCCCCACGGTATCCTTGTCTTCAGAAGGATGAGGAAATGAACTAAAAGACGGCCGCTCCTGCCGATCCGGAAAATCTCTTCATGTCAGGGAAATGTGGATCCTGGCCGCCGGATCCCCACAGTGTCGTCGAGCCCCTGGCAAGCTATTCAATCGAGTTCGAAACGTCCCCCGCCGATCATCCGCGCGGCCAACGCCACGATACGAGCCGCGCCCGTTCGCCAGAAAGCAGGCGCCACAACTCGGCGTTGCCGATACCGATGCCGGCGACACCTAAATTATTTCTTTTATTAAAGGGCATTAAAGGGCATCGCTAGATCGTTGTCAATGCGACCAGATCTCGCGGCCCCAGGAAACTTCTTCCGGTTGAAGTCGGATTACTTGCGTCGGAAACAATTTACTTGCCATGGAAACGATAATTCGGCAAACGCCGGACCGGCTCGAGCGTGCCGCGAAGGCGCTCCATGGAGGAAAGGGGGCGGTCGCCAGCACTGCCGCCCTCACGTTCGTCGCGACGCTCGTCTTGTGCGAAACTCTCCGCCTTCAACCAGCGGGAGGCCGGTACCCGGACTTCGTGTTCTTCGCCTTCTCCATGGCCTGCTGGGCTTCCTGGGCCGTCAGCAGAATCCTCGTCTCCCATTTGGCGAAGGCATCGGTTCCGGTGGTCGTCATGCCGCACGCCGTGGCGCTGATATTGTCCGGAAACTCGCAGACCGCCACGCCGTCATATTCGCCGAAGCAGAAGAAATAGTGGTGCAGCTTGCCCCCAAAGGCCTCGATGACCTTGAGCGCCTCGTGCGTCCTGTCGTTCGGACGCTCGGTCAGCGCCTTGATTTGGGCCGGTTTGAAAGCCCATTGCAGTAAGTAGTACGCCATCGCGTCCTCCTTCCTCTTGCATTTTTGGGCTGGCGAGACTGACGGCTGAACTCCGCGGCTTCGAATGCAGGCGGCGGATCATTCTGCCCGTCAGACCTTGAAGGTAAGCCGGGGCACGCGACCCGGTCCAATCACTTTCATCAAAAGAGCCCACGGTCCGCCAAATGCCGGCGCGGTCCGTTCGGTCTCTCGGGCCGTCGCGAATGCCGCATTTCCCGGTTTGGCCCAACCGCGCCGATACGGTATCCTGACTGAGGCATCTGGCTTTTACGGGGTGTGTTGCTCCCCTCTTGCCGAAGCTCATTCCGTTTTCATCAGGTTTCCGGAGCGTCGCGTGGTCACGCGGGCTGCGTGCTCGTCCTCGAGTGCAGGGAGGCCCCGGATCCGGAACCGCTTATCGCAGGAGGAAAGCATGCTGATTCGAGAGGCCATGACGCCGCACGCGGAATGGATCGGTCCGGACATCTCGCTCGCCGAGACGGCCCGCATGATGCGCGACAAGAACATCGGATGCCTGCCCATCGGCGAGCACGACCGCCTGGTCGGCATGATCACCGATCGGGATCTCGCCTGCCGCGCGGTCGCCGACGGCGCCGACCCGCATTCGACCAAGGCCCGGGCCATCATGACCAAGGGCATTACCTGGTGCTTCGAGGATGAAAGCCTCGACGAGGCCGTGCAGCGCATGGGCGAGAAGCAGATCCATCACATGCCGGTGCTCAACCGCGACAAGCGGATGGTCGGCATTCTGTCGCTGTCGGATCTGGCGCTGCGGGGCCCGCAGGACATCTCCCTGCAGATTGCGGCCCTGACATCGCGCGACGCCTCGCGCCATGCTTCCCTGTCCAAGCCGCATTAGGCACCGGGATCGGCGGCCGGCGGCGCACCAGGCGCGCGGCCGGTCGCCAGAACTTTTAAGCGCCGGAAACGTTTGCAGGGAAAGGGTTAGTCAGCCTTCAGGTGAAGCGCGCCGCACGCGGGCTTCTTTCGGGCGAAAGAACCCGCTCATAAAAGGACGCAGACGAGGGCTTCGGCGATGGCGACCCTGGTCCTGAGACCCAGCACTCCACCGGAATCCTCGGATGAAACCACGCCGAGACCGGTCAAGCGGCGCTTTCGCTTCAACGCTCTCGTCACTCTGCACTGGACCTTGCGCCTGGTCTGCGTGGCCGGCCTCGGGTGGCTCGCCTTGCTGGAGGCGCGTACCTCGTTCGTGCAGTCGGCCGTCTTCTCCCATCTGGCCGGCGAGATGCACTTCAACGTCAAGCCCGGTCCCAGCCCCGACATCCGCTTTCCGCAGAGCGGTCCCTACGACGAGCGCCTCGGCTATGTCGGGCTGCCGTCCTTCATCGACCGGCTCGGCCGGCATCATTACTTCGTGGAACGGCAGGCGGTGCTGTCGCCGCGGCTCGGCCAGTTCATCGATGACGGCGGCTATGCGATCTATCCGCAGAAGGCGCAGGCCGGCCTCACCCTGCTCGATCACGCCGGGACGCCGATCTACGAAGCGAGCTACCCCGCCTGGAGCTATCCGGATTTCAAGGCGATCCCGCCGGTCGTCGCCGAGACCCTGCTGTTCATCGAAGACCGCTACCTGCTCGACCCCAGCTATCCGCGGCGCAATCCGGCGCTGGAATGGAACCGCTTCCTGCTCGCGGCCGGCGGCCGGGCGCTCGGCTGGATCGACCCGGCGCTGAGGCTGGGCGGCGCCAGCACGCTCGCGACGCAGATCGAGAAATTCCAGCACTCGCCGGCCGGCCGCACGGAGGGCATCGGCGAAAAGCTGCGGCAGATGGCGACGGCCAGCGCGCGGGCCTATCTCGACGGTCCGGACACCATGGCGGCGCGCCAGCGCATCGTCACGGCCTACCTCAACTCGACGCCGCTCAGCTCACGGCCGGGCGATGGCGAGATCATCGGCATCGCCAATGGGCTCTGGGCCTGGTACGGCACCGATTTCGCCGAGGCGAACCGGGTCCTGTCCGCGCCCGCCGCGACGCCGGCCGAGCTCGCCCGCAAGGCCACGATCTACAAGCAGGTGCTGAGCCTGCTGCTCGCCCAACGCCGGCCGTCCTACTATCTGATGACCGATCATCAGGCGCTCGAAACCCTGGTGGAGCCCTATCTCCGCGTGCTCTGCACCGCCGGCGTGATCGATCCGCAGCTGCGCGATGCGGCGCTCCAGGCGGAACTCCAGTTCCGGACGACGCCCCAGGCGCTGCCGCAGCATTCGTTCACGGGGCGCAAGGCGGTGGATGCGGTCCGCACCGAGCTGCTGACCCTGCTCCACGCGCCGAACCTCTATAGCCTCGACCGTTTCGATCTCACGGCCCGGGCGACGATCGACGCCCGCGTGCAGGAGCAGGTCACGGGCGTGCTCTCGCATCTGGGCGACCCCGGCTTCGTCAAGTCGCTCGGTCTCGTCGGCGAGAATCTGCTGGGCACCGAGGATCCGTCGCACGTGACCTACAGCGTCGTGCTCTATGAACGCGGCGCCGACCGCAACTATGTCAGGATCCATGCCGACAGCCTGGACGAGCCGTTCGACATCAATTCGGGCGCGAAGCTGATCCTCGGCTCGACCGCCAAGCTGCGGACCTTGGCAACCTATCTCGGCATCGTCGCCACCTTGCACGACCGCTACGCGTCGCAGCCGGCGCGCGAACTGCACGCGGTCGCGTCGCAGGCCGAGGATCTGCTGACCCGCTGGGCTGCCGACTATCTCGCCAGCACCTCGGACCGGCGCCTGCAGCCGATGCTCGATGCGGCGATGCAGCGCAAATATTCCGCCAGCCCGAACGAGGCCTTCTTCACCGGTGGCGGCCGGCAGGTGTTCCAGAATTTCGAGAAGAACGAAAACTATATGATCCCCACCGTCGAGTGGGCGTTCGAGCATTCGGTCAACCTGTCCTTCGTGCGGCTGATGCGCGACGTCACGCACTATTACCGCGCCCGCAACGGCGAGCGCATGCAGGCGCTTGCCGCCGATGGCGAGGGCACCGGCCGGGAAGCCTATCTGCATCGCTTCGCCGACCAGGAGGGACGGCGCTACCTGAACCGCTTCTACGACGATTACCGCGGGCTGTCGGACGAGGAGGCGCTGACCCTGCTCGCCGGCCGGACACGGCCGGTCGACTATCGCCTGGCGGTGGCGTTCCGCTCGGTCCGGCCGCTGGCCTCGGTCTCGGCGCTTCGCGAATTCCTCGCGGCCCGCTCGCCGGGGCTCGCGGTCGACGAGGACACGGCCAACAGCCTCTATGCGAAATATGCCGAAGACCAGTTCTCGCTCAACGATCGGGGCTATCTGGCCGGCGTTCATCCGCTCGAGCTGTGGCTGGTCGCCTACCTGCACAAGCATCCGGGCGCCACGCGCAGCGAGGTGACGGCGGCCAGCACCGAGCTCAGGCAGGAGGTCTATGCCTGGCTGTTCAAGACCCGCAACGCCCGCAAGCAGGACGTCCGCATCCGCACGCTGCTCGAGGAGGACGCCTTCGACCAGCTGCTGCAGGACTGGCGCCGGCAGGGCTATCCGTTCGGCCAGATCGTGCCCTCGCTCGGCACCGCCATCGGCAGCTCGGGCGACCGGCCGGATGCGCTCGCCCAGCTCGTGGGCGTCATCTTGAACGACGGCGTCATGGTGCCGACGGTCGATCTCGACCGGCTGCATTTCGCCGCGGGGACGCCCTTCGACACCGAGATGACGCTCGGGCCGCAGCCGCCGACCCGGGTCTTCGCGCCCGAGGTGGCGCAGACCCTGCGCCGGGCGCTGATGGGCGTGGTGGCGCAAGGTACCGGCGCACGGCTGCGCGGCGCCTATGCCGCGTCCGACGGCACGCCGCTCCCGGTCGGTGGCAAGACCGGCACCGGCGACAATCGCTTCGACAGCTTCGCCCGCGGCGGCCGGCTGATCGACTCACGGGTCGTCGACCGGACCGCGACCTTCGCCTTCTTCCTGGGCGACCGCTTCTTCGGCACCATCACCGCCTATGTGCCGGGGGCCCAGGCGGCCGAATATCACTTCACAAGCGCGCTTGCGGTCCAGTTGCTGAAGGCGCTGGCACCGCAGCTCCAGCCGATGGTGGTGCCGACGAGCGGCAGGACCGGCTGAGCGGACCCTGCGGATCGCCGCCGTCAGCCGAGGTCGCCGCCGGCCACCGGCAGGATGGTGCCGGTGATGTAGGAGGCCTCGTCGGAGGCGAGGAACAGGATCGGCGCCGCCTGCTCCTCGAGCGTGCCATAGCGCTTCATCAGGCTCGATTCCGTCGTCTGGTCGACGATGCGCTGGTACCAGCGCTTTTCGATCTCGCTCTGCTCGTTCGGATTGCGCGGCACCCGGCGCGGCGGCGCCTCGGTGCCGCCGGGCGCCGTGCCGACGACCCGGATGCCGTATTCGGCATATTCGAAGGCGAGCGACGCGGTGAGCGCATTGACGCCGCCCTTCGCCGCCGCATAGGGCACGCGATGGACGCCGCGCGTCGCGACCGACGACACGTTGACGATCACACCGGCGTGCCGCTCGATCATCGAGGGCAGCACGGCGTGGCAGCACCACAGGGTGGGAAACAGCGACCGGCGGATCTCGGCCTCGATCTCCGGCTCCCGATACTCGGCGTAGGGTTTTGCCCAGATCGTGCCGCCGACATTGTTGACCAGGATGTCGATCCGGCCGAACCGTTCCAGCGCGTCGGCCATCGCCTGCTCGGCACCGGCATGGGTTTCGAGATCGGCGACGATGGCGAGCGCCTGGGCGCCGGTCTCGGCGAGTTCGGCTTCGAGATCGCTGACGAACGCGGCGCGGTCGACGAGCACGACGGAGGCGCCCTCGCGCGCGGCGGTGACGGCGACGGTCCGGCCGATGCCCTGGGCGGCGCCGGTCACCACCATGACCTTGTCATCGAAGCGGCGGCGGGTCATTTCGGGCTCCCCTCGGCGCTCGGCGCGAATTTTTCGTAGTGGAAATTGACCGGGTTCACGCCCTTGTCGCGCAGGAACGTCCGCACGGCTTCGACCATCGGCGGCGGCCCGCACAGATAGACGTCGATCTCGCCGGCGTTCAGGTGCGCCTCGGTCAGATGATGGGTCACGAAACCCTTGAGCGGATGGTTGCTGGCCGCATCGGCGACGCAGGTCGCGAAGGTGAAGTTCGGCAGCGTGCGCTGGGCTTCCTCAAGGGCCGAGACCCCGACCAGGTCGCTGTCGTTGGTGACGCCATAGATGAGGTGGATCGGCTGCGCGCTGCCGCCCGTGCGCGCCAGCTGGCCGAGCATGGACAGGAACGGCGCCAGCCCGGTGCCGCCGGCGAGCATTACCACCGGCCGCTTGAGGTCGCGCAGGTAGAAGCTGCCGAGCGGGCCCTTCAGCACCACCTCGTCGCCCGGCTTGGCGTGGCCGGTCAGGTAGCTGCTCATCACGCCGCCCGGCACGTTGCGGATCAGGAAGGTAACGGTCTCGGCGCCGGGCGCGGAGCTGAAGGAGTAGGCGCGCGCCTCCATCGTACCGGGCACCCGGATGTTGACGTACTGCCCCGGCAGGAACGAAAGCTGGCGGATGTCGGCCAGTTTCACCGTCAGGCTGATGGCACTCGGCGACAGCACGTCGACGGCGGCGATCTCGCCGTGCAGGTCGCTCGCCTGGGTCTTGCACACTTCCGACGAGGCGGCGACGCGCACCACCACGTCGGTCTTCGGCTTCATCTGGCAGGTCAGGCAATAGCCCTCCGCCGCCTCTTCGTCGGTCAGCGCGTCCTCGATGTAGGAGCCGCCGTCATAGTCGCCCGCCTCGCAGAAGCTCTTGCAGGTGCCGCAGGCGCCGTCGCGGCAGTCGAGCGGAATGTTGATGCCTTGGCGATAGGCGGCGTCCGCCACGGACTCGCCCGGATTACTTTCGATGAAGCGGGTCACCCCGTCTTCGAAATTGAGCGCGATGTTGAAGCCCATGGCTTCCTCCCTAGTGCCGACCTGACGATCGATCAGATGTGATAGATATCGACGACGTGGCGGATGTAGTCGTTCTTGAGGACGACTTTCTTTTTCGTAATGAGCGGCGAGGTTCCGCTGGTATCGAGTGAGTAGTACGAAGTGCCGAAGAAGCAGTCGGCGGTCTTGTACTTGAAGCTATATGTCACCCAGTTGAACCGGACGCGGCAGCTTCCGGGCTCCTGGTCGACGATCTCGATATTGCTGATGTTGTGCGATGTCCGGGCCTCGGGCAGGCTGGTGGCGCTCGACCGCTCGGTCTTGATCCGGAACACGCGGTCTTCGATGCCATTGCGGTTCGCATAATAGATCAGCGAGATCTCGCGCTGCGGATCGTTCACCAACTCGCCGCTATCGTCCCAGGCCGGCATCCAGAACTCGGCGTCCGGCCGGTAGAGCGTCACCCACTCGTCCCATTGCTTGTCGTCGAGCAGGCGGGCCTCGCGATAGAGGAAGGCCTGGAGCGTTTCGTAGGAAATCGTCATGGCTTCCTCCTCACGAGTGCTCAGTGTCGGCCGCAATCGCGCGGCGCATCGTGTCCTGCCAATGCTGGTGCTGGATGACGAACAGGCCCTCGTCCTCGGCACGCACGCCCGAGAGCAGCGGCTTGAGGCCGATCGCGTCCGCATGCTCGTCGGCGCCCTTGACCCAGTGGGTGGCCCCGCGGCTCAGGTCATTCCATTTCGCATCCGCGCCGTGGAACGACAGCTGGCAATTGCGGAATTCCTCGAGATCGTCCGGCGTGCCCATGCCGCTGACGTTGAAGAAGTCCTCGTACTGCCGGATGCGCTTCTCGCGGTCGGCCAGGCTCTCGCCCTTGTGGCCGAAGCAATAGATCGTGACCTCGGTCTCGGTGAGCGAGATCGGCCGCACGACGCGGATCTGCGTCGAGAACTGGTCCATCAGGTAAAGGTTCGGATAGACGCAGAGGTTGCGCGAGTTGACGAGCATCCAGTCTGTGCGCGCTTGGCCGTACTGGCTCTCGTACTCGGTGCGCCGATGGAAATTCGGCCGGAAATCGGGGTTGCTGAATTTAGTCCAGAGCAGCAGGTGCCCGTGGTCGAACGAATAGAAGCCGCCGCCGTGCTTGGCCCAGGAGCCGGTATCCGCGACCTCGACCTTCTCTGGGCAGGCCTTGCGCTGGCCGGTGGTCGCGACATAGTTCCAGTGGACGGTGCTGACGTGGTAACCGTCGGCGCCGTTCTCGATCTGCAGCTTCCAGTTGCCGTCATAGGTGTAGCTGGATGAGCCGTTCAGCACCTCGAGGCCTTCCGGCGCCTGGTCGACGATCAGGTCGATCATTTTGGCCGCTTCGCCCAGATATTCGGTCAGCGGCACCACGTCGGCATTGAGGCTGCCGAACAGGAAGCCGCGGTAGGACTCGAAGCGCGCGACCTTGGTCAGGTCGTGCGAGCCCTCGCAGTTGAAGCCCTCCGGATAGCCGGCGCCGTCCGGATCCTTGACCTTCAGGAGCTTGCCCGACGTGTTGAAGGTCCAGCCGTGGAACGGGCAGGTATAGGTCGGCCTGTTCGCCCGCTTGTGCCGGCACAGCATGGCGCCGCGATGGCTGCAGGCGTTTATGAAGGCGTTGAGCACGCCGTCCTTGTTGCGCGCGATGAAGATCGGCGTGCGACCCATGTAGGTCGTGAAATAGTCGTTCTTGTTCGGGATCTGGCTCTCATGGGCAAGGAAGATCCAGTTGCCCTCGAAGATGTGCTTCATCTCGAGCTCGAAGAGCTCAGGGTCGGTGAAGATGTCGCGCCGGCAGCGGTAGATGCCTTTCGCTTCGTCCTCGACGACGGCGGTTTCGAGGCGTTCGAGCAGGTCGGTCGACATGGGCGTTTCCTCCGTACTCTATCGGTGGCGTTGGGCCACGGGTTGTCGCTTGGGGTGTGGGCCGAGCCCGGTCTTCAGCCGACCTTGGCGCGCGGGCGGTCAATGAGCGTCGCCGGCACGCCGTCCACGGCGTGAGGCAGGGCGAAGTCGAACTTGATGGTCGCGAACGGCCGGTCGACGCCGTGGTCCTTGAGTGCCGCCGGATCCGTGTGATGGGTCACCGCCGGGACCAGCCCGTCGCGGGTGGCGAAGGCGAAGTCATCATGCAGATAGGCATCGCCATCGATGTTGATCTGGGTGGTGAGCTGGCGATAGCCGTCGGCGGAGACCATGAAGTGGATGTGCGCGGGGCGCTGGCCGTGCCGGCCGAGCTGATCCAGGAGCCGCTGGGTCGGGCCATTGGGCGGGCAGCCGTAGCCTGACGGCATCATGCTGCGGAACCGGTAGCGGCCCTCGGCGTCGGTCTTGATCGTGCGCCGCAGGTTGAAGGCGCTCTGGCTCTTGTCGAAGAAGGAATAATTGCCGAGCGTGTTGGCGTGCCAGACCTCGACGGTGGCGCCGGCGATCGGCCGGCCGGCCGTGTCCGTCACCCGGCCATCCATGAACAGGATCTCGCCGTCGTCCGGATCGGTGTCGAGCCGCGCCTCGCCGATGGAGACCGGTGCGCCGGCGACGTAGAGCGGTCCCTCGATCGTGCGCGGGGTGCCGCCCGGTTCGATGCCGACGGCCTGTTCCTTCGCATCGAGGCGGACGTCGAAGTAATGCTCGATGCCGAGGCCGGCGGCGAGCAGTCCATATTCGTTCGACTGGCCGAGCTCAGTCAGGTAGCTGAGCGTCGACCAGAATTCCTCGGGCGTCACGTCGAACTCGTCGATGACCAGGAACAGATCGAGCAGCACACGGTCGGTGATCGCCTTGACGCGTGCGTTCGCCGGCTTGCTCTGGGTGCTGGTGATGCGCTCGACCAGCTTCTGGATCTCAAGCTTTTGCATTTTCCTCTCCTTGTCGTTTGTTGTTCTTGTTGATTGCGGGGGGCGGGGTTAGCGATCGTCTTCCCGGATCGAGGACGGGTGGCGACAGAGCGCGGTCACCTTCATGGTCATGAAGGGGAAGAGCGGCAGGGTGCTGAGGATCTGATGCAGCTCCTCGGCGCCGCTGACGTCGAAGATGCTGGTGTTCGCGTAATGGCCGGCGACGCGCCAAAGGTGGCGCCACTTGCCCTCGTGCATCAGCTGCTGGCAGCGCGCCTTCTCGACCCGTTTCAGCTCATCGGCCCGTTCGGCCGGCAGGTCGTGGGGCAGACTGACGGTCATCTCGACTTGGAACAGCATGATCAGGCGCTCTTGCTTGGGGTGGCGGTGACGGTCGGCCGGGCGGGCCGATCGCGGCGGAAGAACGCGACGCGGTCGTCGTCGAGCTCGATGCCCAGGCCCGGCCGGTTGGGCACTCGTAGCGCAAAGTCGCCGTAGGCGAGCGGCTCGGCCAGGATCTCCTCGGTCAGCAGCAGCGGGCCGAACAGCTCCGTGCCCCAGGCGAGCGTCTGGAAGGTGGCGAAGAGATGGGCCGAGGCGACGGTGCCGACCGCGGCCTCCAGCATCGTGCCGCCATAGAGGCCGATGCTCGCCGCCTCGGCGATGGCGCCGACGCGGGCGGCGGCGTGAAGCCCGCCGGATTGCGCGACCTTGACGGCAAAGACGTCGGCGGCTGCGCGCTGGGCGAGGTCGAAGGCGTCCTCAGGGCCGCGCAGCGCTTCGTCGGCCATGATCGGGACGATGAAGCGGGTGGCGAGCCGGGCCATGCCGGGGCGGTTGCCGCGGGCGATCGGCTGTTCGATCAGGTCGACCCCGGCATCTTCGAGCAGCGCGATGCCGCGTGCGGCCGTCGCTTCGTCCCAGGCCTGGTTGACGTCGACCCGGACGCTGGCGCGCTCGCCGAGCGCCTTCTTGATCGCCGCGACATGGGCCACGTCGTCCTTGAGCGCCCGCTTGCCGATCTTCAGCTTGAAGATGTTGTGGCGGCGCAGGTCGAGCATCCGCTCGGCCTCGTCGATGTCCTGGTCGGTCTTGCCGCTGGCCAGCGTCCAGGCGATCGGCAGGCTGTCGCGCTGGCGGCCGCCGAGCAGCTCGGACAGCGGCAGGCCGACACGCTTGCCCTGGGCGTCGAGCAGGGCGGTCTCGACCGCCGCCTTGGCGAAGTGATTGCCGACGACGACGCGGCCGATCGCAGCCATGGTCGCGGCGACCCGCGACGGGTCGGAAATCTGCAGGATCGGCGCGAAATAGGTGTCGATGGCGAGCTTGATGCCTTCCGGGCTCTCGTCGCCATAGCTGAGGCCGCCGATCGTCGTGCCTTCGCCGATGCCGACGATCCCGTCCGAACAATGGATCTTCACGATCACGATCGTCTGGCGGTGCATCGTCGTCATCGACAGCACATGCGGCCGGATCGTCGGAAGATCTACCAAATAGGTATCGAGGCGTTCGATCTGCAGCATGGGAGCCAAATCCTCCTTCTCCAGCGGGCGCCTTATTCAGTAAGCCGCTCCCGTGCTGCTGTAAAAGACCGTGTTTATCTCAATCGATACCCCACAGGTATTGTTGGTTCGCAAGTCGCCAAAATGGGTTCGGCGATCGGCCGGCTATTCCCGGTCGAGCCCCTCGGGCGTGCCCCAGCCCCATTCGCGGTAGGCGTCCTGGATCACCTGGGACATGACCAGTAGCGGACGCGACCGGTCGCCGATCCGCCGGCTCATGATGATCGGCGAGGTGATGCTCGGATCGTCGAATTCGCGATAGACGACGTCGTCGCTCCTGAGCCGCTGGACGGACAGGGGCACGATCGCGATGCCGACCTCGGCGGCGACGAGTCCGACGGCGGTCTGCAGCTCCCGGGCCTCGTGGACGATCAAGGGTTCGAGCCCGTGATCGTGAAACAGCGAAATGACCTGATCCGCATAGCTCGGCCGCGGTTGGCGCGGATAGACGATCAGCGGCTCGCCGGCGAGCTCCGCCAGGCTCACCGGACCCTTGCGGGCGGCCAGCGGATGGCTGAGCGGCAATGCTGCGACCAGGCGCTCCTCCCTGAGCACGTCGCGCCGGACCGCGGGATCATCGAACCGGATCCGGCCGAAGCCGACATCGATCCGCCCATCCTTCAAGGCGGCGATCTGCTCGAGGCTCGTCATCTCGACCAGGCTGAGATCGACCTCCGGGACGGCCGCGCGAAAGCGCCGGATGAGATTGGGCAGGGCCGCATAGATGGTCGATGAGACGAAGCCGATGACGAAGCGCGGGCGCTCGGCGCTGCGCATCCGGCGCATGAGCGTGCGCATGCCCTCGACCCGCTCCAGCACCTGCGTCGCGTGCTCGAACAGCAGCCGTCCGGCATCGGTCGTGCGCAAGGGCCGGCTGTCGCGATCGAACAGCGGCAGGCCCAGCTCCTCTTCCAATTGCTGGATCTGCCGGCTGAGCGGCGGCTGGGCGATATGCAGCTTCTCCGCCGCGCGGGTGAAGTTCCGCTCCTGCGCGACCGTTACGAAGTAGCGCAGATGTCGAAGCTCCACGATATCTCCCGAGTATCGATGAGGGCGAACATGGCCCTTCGGCGGTTCTACGCCGCCGCTGCCGATAAATCGATACCTTTCGGGTAGGCTCGCTACGGCGCCGGCCGGTCGATCAGCACGGTCCGCGCCAGCTCGTCGAGCACCAGCCGGGCGCCCTCCGCCGACTGGGCCATTTCATAGGGCGAGAGCTGGGCGAACGACCGGTTCGGCTTGAACAGCCATTGCTTGGCGTAGCTTCCGAACATCGATCGCGCCTTGCGCTCGACGGCCTGAAAATCCGGATCAGCGGACATATGGCACCTCCGGTCGTTGAGTCCGGACCCTTATGTCACTCCCACCACGGCCTGTCGAGACCGCCCGGCCCAGCGGCCTATTCGATGCCGACTGCGGCTTCCGCCACAGTCGCCGGGGCAAGCTCCGCAGGCAGGGCCGCCCGCCAGCCGGCGCCGGTTTCCGAGCGCGCGACGACCAGCGTCGCCACCGCATTGCCAATGAGGTTGGTGAGCGCCCGGGCCTCGGACATGAAGCGTTCGACGCCGAGCAGCAGGGCCAGGCCCTCGACCGGCAGGATGCCGCTGGCCGAAACCGCGCCGGCCAGGATGATGAAGCCGGAGCCGGTGACGCCGGCGGCGCCCTTGGACGTGACCATAAGCACGATTAGCAACTGCACGAGCTCACTCACGCCCAAATGCACGCCGAAGACCTGGGCGATGAACAGCACGCTCAGCGACAGGTAGATCGAAGTGCCGTCCTGGTTGAAGGAATAGCCGGTCGGCACGACCAGCCCGACGACGGTCCGCGAGCAGCCGAGCGCCTCGAGCTTGGCCATGACCTGCGGCAGCACGGTCTCGGTCGAGGAGGTGCCGAGCACCAGCAGCAATTCCTCCTTGAGGTAGCGCAGCAGCTTGAAGATTGAGAAGCCGACGAGGCGCAGCACCGTGCCCAGCACCGCCAGCACGAACAGCGCCATGGTCAGGTAGACGCAGGTCATCAGCTTGGCGAGCGGCACGAGCGCTTCGAGCCCGTAGCGGCCGATGGTGAAGGCCATGGCGCCGAAGGCACCGATCGGCGCCAGGCGCATGACGATCGCGATGACGCGGAACAGCACGTCGGCGACCTCGTCGAGCAGCATCGCCACGCGCCGTCCGCGCTCACCCAGCGCCGACAGGCCGGCGCCGAACAGCACGGCGAAGATCAGGACCTGCAGCAGCTCGCCCTTGGCGAAGGCGGCGACGGCATTGTCCGGCACCAGGGTCAGCAGGAAGTCGGCGAAGCCGGTCGATTGCGGCTTCAGATACGGCTGCAGCTCGGCCGTGCCGTGGCTCTGGACGGCGACGCCGGCGCCCGGCTCGATGACCAGCCCGACCACGAGGCCGATCAGCAGGCAGAGCGTCGTCATGACCTCGAAATAGACCAGCGCCTTGACGCCGATGCGGCCGACCCGCCGCATGTCGCCGGCGTGGGCGATGCCGCTGACGATGGTCAGGAACACGACCGGACCGATCACCATGCGGATCAGGCGGATGAAGCCGTCGCCCAGCGGCTTCATCGCCGTCCCGGTTTCGGGCGCCCAGTGCCCGACGGCGATGCCGATGGCGATCGCGGTCAGGACCTGGACGGTCAGGTTCGTATGGAACGGCCGCTTGGCGCGGCTCTCGACGCCTTGGTTCATGGCGCGTTGCCTCCCTTTCGGTGCGGGCCGGTCTGGGGCCCGTCATGCGGAACGATCAGCCCATCGGCGGGGCCAGCGGCATGGCGAGCAGGACGGTCGCGGGCTCGTTGCCCGGGTTGCTGAGCTGCCGCGCCTCGCCCGGCGCGAAGCGGACCGAGTCCCAGGGGCCGAGGATTTCCGTGCCCTCCGCGGTTGCGACCGCGACCGAGCCGGCGAGCACGACGTAATGCTTCTCCAGCGGCGAGGCGACGAGGTCGGTGCCGCCGCCCGGCAGCAGGTGCGAGACGCCGAGCCACAGCTGGTCCGTCTTGCCGGCCTCATGGCCCTGCAGCCGGAGGCAGCTCATGCCGCGATGATCGGGCGGGGCCAGGTAGCCGGGGGCCGCCGCGAAGCGCGTGACCTTCACAGCGTCAGCACGACGCGCTCGCGCGCGCCGGCCAGCACGGATTTATAGGCGCGCCGGGCCTCGCCGAGCGGATAGGTGTTGGCCGGCTCGACCGGGAACGGCCTGAGCGCGCCGCTTTCGAAATCGGGGGCGAGCCGGTCGAGGATCTGGGCGCAGGCCGCCGCATCGAGATCGAGGCTGTCGATCCCGAAGAAGGCGTGCTGGCCACGGTAGAAGGCGAAGATGTCGAACGGCACGCTGCGTTCGATCGTCGCGATGAAGATCTGGCGGCCGCGGATCGCCAGCGCCTGGTTGGCATCCTCGAAATAGGGGCTGCCGACGGTGTTGTAGACGATGTCGGCGCCGTGGCCGCCGGTCTCCTCGCGCACAATGGCGGCGACGTCGCCCGCCGAGGCGTCGATCATGCGCACCGGCCCGGTGGCGTGGCCGCGATAGGGCTCGGCGGTGCGCCCGACGGCGATGACGCGGGCACCCAGCAGGGTCGCGATCTGCGTCGCCGCCTGGCCGACCTTGCCGTTGGCGCCCATGATGAGGACATTGTCGCCCGGCTTCGGCAGCCCGACGCGGCGCAGCCCTTCCCAGGCGGTGATGAACGGCACGCCGACCGCCCCGGCCTCGGCCAGGCCGATCGTCGTGGGCTTGACCCTGACCGCGGCGCGCGGCAGCACGAGATGGCTCGCGTGGCTGCCGTCGCGGCGGATGCCGAGCTCGCCGCCGGAGCCCCAAACCTCCCGGCCGAGGAGCTCGGCCGGCCCCTCGGCCACGACACCGGACCAGTCGCGGCCGGGCGTGCGCGGCCAGACCGCGTGCGGCATGAAGCCCAGTGCCGCCTTGACGTCACTCGGATTGACCCCGGCGAAGCGCACTTCGACCAGGACCTCGTCCGGGCCGGCGGCGAGTTCGACATCGGCCATGTCGAATTCCAGGTGATCGACGTCCGTGGCCTTCTGGTAGATGCGAAGCTGGCGCATGAAAACTCTCGTTGGTCTTGGGATCAGGCGAGGCCGAAGAGCGCGCGGGCCTCGGCCGGGCTCGCGGGCTCGGCGCCCAGTTGGCCGAGGATGTCGCGGGCCTTGGCGACGAGGGCGGCGTTCGACGGGGCGAGCACGCCCTTGGCGAGATAGAGATTGTCCTCCATGCCGACGCGGACATGGCCGCCCAAGAGCCAGCTTTGCGCCGCCATCGGGAATTCCATCCGGCCGAGGCCGAAACCGCTCCAGACGGCACCGGCGGGCAGCAGGTTGCGCGCGTAGAGCATGGTCTCCGGCGAGGAATCGAAGCCGTATTTGACGCCGGTCACGATCGAATAGAGGCCGGGGCCGTCGAGCTCGCCCGTGGCGATGAGATCCTTGGCCAGATGGATGTCGCCGCTGTCGAACAGCTCGATCTCCGACTTGACCCGGGCGGCGCGCATCACGCGCGCCATGCGCCGCACGTTGGCCGGCGTGTTGATCACGACCTCGCCGCCCGAATTCATGGTGTTGAGGTCGAGCGTGCAGATGTCGGGCTTGAGCGCCTCGATATGCTCGACCCGCTTCTCCGGCACCATCAGGGTCGTGCCCGGGCCGGCGACGCGCGGATCGGCCTCGCTCGGCACGAAGCGACCGCCGGGGCCGGTGGTGAGATTGATCACCAGGCCGGCATTGCGGGCGCGGATCCGCTCCATGACCTCGCGATAGAGCTCGATGCGCATGGACGGGCGGCCGGTGTCGGGCTCGCGCACATGGATATGGGCGACGGCGGCACCTTCCTCGGCCGCTTCGAGCGCGGAATTGGCGATCTCTTCCGGCGTGATCGGCAGATGCGGGCTCTGTTCCGGCTTGGTCAGGTTGCCGGTGATGGCGCAGGTGATGACGACCTTGCTCTTCATGATCTCGCTCAACGGTTAGAGATGCCGGCCGCCGTCGACCTGGATGATGCTGCCGGTCGAGAAGCCGAGGCTGGTGGCGCAGGCGAGGATCGCTTCGGCCACGTCCTCGGGCGAAACGAGGCGCTTCAGCGGCGTCGTCGCCGCCAGCTTCTCGCTGGCGGCGCGGTCGCGGCCCGGCACGAAATCCGTGTCGACGACGCCGGGCGAAACGGTCATGACCCGCACCGCCGGCGCCAGCGCGCGCGCCAGGCAGGCGCCCATCACGTCGAGCCCGGCCTTGGAGGCGCAATAGGCGATCGAGGAGCCGACCGCCGTCGTGGCCGCGATTGAGGAGACATTGACGACCAGGCCATTGCCGCCGGCACGTAGGTCGGGCGCGAAGGCGCGCACCGCGGCAAAGGCGCCGCGGGTATTGACCGCGAGAATGCGGTCGAAGGTCTCGTCGTCGAGTGCCTCCAGGTCGGCATGGGGCACGGCGCGGGTCGTGCCCGCCGAATTCACCAGGATGGCGGCGGGGCCGAGGCTTTGCCGCACGGCATCGGCGAGGGCGGCGAGCTCGTTGCTGCGGTCGATCGCCGCCGCGAAGCCGGCGTGGCCGCCCGCGACCGGGGCAAGGGTGGCGGCAAGGTCGCGCGCCTTGGCGGCATCGCGGCTGGCGACGACGGCGACCCGCGCGCCGGCCTGGGCGAACAGCTGGGCGGTGGCGCTGCCGATGCCGCCGGTGCCGCCGAGGATGACGGTGACCCGGCCGGCGAGGGGCGAGGGAGGGTTCATGGTAGAAATCTCTTAGCGGGCGGTTCAGCGGATCGGCGGCGTCGGGATGCGCTGCTCGCCCGGACGGAGCGTGAAGTCGTAGTCGAGCGAGTACCAGGGGCCCTCGACCGGGCCGGGTGCTGCGGCCGGATCGTCGTGGCGCACGAAATCGCCGATCAGCGACTGCACGACGCTGAAGGTCACGTCGCTCTCGAGATGCGGGCAGTCATCGAGGAAGACCTGGGTGACCAGCGTCTGGTAGCCCGGCGCCGAGACCATGAAATGGATATGGGCCGGCCGATAATGCGGCCGCACTTGGGCGTGCAGCAGCGCGCCGACCGGGCCGTCGGTCGGGATCGGATAGCCGGCGGGCTTGACCGAGCGGAAATGCCAGCGTCCCTCGTCGTCGGTGCGGAAGCAGCCGCGCAGGTTCATGTCCGCCTGGCTCGGATCCTGGTTCTCGTAGAGCCCGGTCGGCGAGGCCTGCCACACGTCGACGAGCGCGCCGGGGATCGGCCGTCCCTGGCCGTCGCGCACGCGTCCCCGGGCGAACAGCGTCGAGCCCGGTGTCGGCGAGCGGGCGATGTCGTCGCCCGGCGCGCATTCCGGTGCCGCTGCCCGCCAGAACGGGCCGAGCAGCGCCGCCTCGGTCTCGCCACCCCAGGACGGGTTGTTCAAGAGCCCGACCAGGGTCGAGATGCCGAGCACGTCGGAGAAGAGGATGCCCTCGTTATGCTTGTCGTGGGTCGCCTTGCCGATGCCGTTCAGGAACTCGATCGCGCGTTCGAACTCGGCATCGCTCGGCCGGATGTCGCGGACGAAGGCGTGCAGGTGGCGGACGAGCGACGCCATGATCTCGCGCAGCCGCGGGTCGGGTGTGCCCTCCATGGCGGCGATCACCGCCGGCGTCACCATTTCCTCCCCTTGGATGATCATCGGATCTCTCCTTTGCAATCGATTGCAAAGAAAATGAGGTTGCGATGCGATGCCTGTCAAGGGATATTTTGCCAAGTTGATCTGCAAAGGATTGCACGAGCAAATGGCGTATCCGGGCCAGCGGGTGACGGCGAGTGATGTCGCGAAGGCGGTCGGTGTGCATGTGTCGACCGTGTCGCGGGCGATGAATCCGCAGACGCGCGGGCTGGTCGCCGACGAGGTGGCGGAACGGGTGCTCGCCGCGGCGGCGGCCTTGGGCTATTCGCCCAATTCGCTCGCCGCCGGCCTGCGCACGCGCCGTTCCTTCACCGTGGGCGTGGTGCTGCCCGACATCACCAACCCGGTGTTTCCGCCGATCCTGGGCGGCATCCAGGACGCGCTCGAGGCCGAGGGCTATGTGCCGATCGTGGCCGACGCCGGGCCGGAGGCGGCGCGGCGCGAGACGGTCGTGGAGCGGATGCTGGCTCGCCAGGTCGACGGGCTGATCCTGGCGACCTCTCGCCGGCGCGATCCGGTCCTGGATTTCTGCCGCACGCGCGGCATCCCGCTCGTGCTGGTCAATCGCGTCGCCGAGGATGCGGGCTTTTCTGGCGTGGTCAGCGACGATCGGCGCGGCATGCGGCTCGCGGTCGAGCATCTGGCGGCCCTCGGCCATCGCGCGATCGGCCATGTCGCGGGCCCGCAGGACCTGTCGACCGGCCATGGCCGGCTGCAGGGCTTCCTGGCGGCGATGGCGGATCACGGGCTCGCCGTGCCGCCCGGGGCCGTGGTCGAGGCGGGCGCCTACAGCCGGGAGCAGGGGCGGCTCGCGACCGCGGCACTGCTCGCCCAGGCGCCCGAGCTGACGGCGATCGTGGCGGCGAACGATCTGCTGGCGCTCGGCTGCTACGACGCCCTGCGCGCGGCTGGGCGCCGCTGCCCGCAGGACCTGTCGGTCGTCGGCCATAACGACATGCCGTTGGTCGACATGGTCGATCCGCCGCTCACCACCGTGCGCATCCGCCATCACGAGATGGGGGCGGAGGCGGCGCGCCTGCTGCTGCGGCAGATCGCCGGCGCCGCCGAGGGTTTCGACGTCGTGCTGCGGCCGGATCTCGTCGTGCGGGCATCGACGGCGCCAATCGGCACATAATAGAAACTATGTGTTTCTATAGTTTCTATTTATGCGCCGATCGAGCGCGCCTATCTTTACCTCAGTCATAGGGCGCCGGTCGACGGCGCGGAGGAGCAGGTGATGATTGAGCGCAGACCGTTTGCAAGCCTTGGCGGCGCCGACCATGGGTGGCTCAAGGCCAAGCATCATTTTTCGTTCGCCAGCTACTACGATCCCAACCGGATGGGCCTGGGCTCGCTCTTGGTGTGGAACGACGACGAGATCGCGCCCAACACGGGCTTCCCGCCGCATCCCCATGCGGACATGGAAATCATCACCTATGTCCGGCAGGGCGCCATCACCCACCAGGACAATCTGGGCAACAAGGGCCGCACCGAAGCCGGTGACGTGCAGGTGATGAGCGCCGGCACGGGCATCCGCCATTCGGAATATAATCTGGAGCCGGGCATCACCCGGATCTTCCAGATCTGGATCGAGCCGAACCGTCACGGCGAGAAGCCGTCCTGGGGCGCCAAGCCGTTCCCGAAGGGCGACCGCTCGGGCCGGTTCGTAGCGCTTGCGAGCGGCTTCGAGGCCGACAGCGAGGCCCTGCCGATCCGCACCGATGCGCGGGTCCTGGGCGCCGCGCTCAAGGCCGGCGAGACAACCGAATATGCGCTGGGCGACACCCGTAGCGGCTATCTCGTCCCGGCCGTCGGTGCCGTCGAGGTCAATGGCGTGCGTCTCAACGCACGCGATGGCGCCGCCATCCAGAAGGAAGCGGTGCTCCGGATCACGGCGCTCGAGGATTCCGAACTGGTCCTCGTCGACGCGGCCTGACCGCTCCTTTAAGTCTCTGCCCGGCGTCCCTCGCGGCGCCGGGCACCCTACAGAACAGCATCCATTCAATGGCCGGCGCGAGGCGCCGCGGCCAAACCCAGGAGCTCGCCATGTCCCACGCTACCGCCATCGCGGCCAAGCCGCTCGTTCCCGCCCTTTCCGCCGTCACCGAGGCCCTGTCGCCCTATGCCGAGCCGCTGGTTCGTGTAGCGACCGGCTTGATGCTGGTGCCGCACGGCGCCCAGAAGCTGTTCGGCTGGTTCGGCGGCTATGGCATCGAGGGCACCGGGCAGTTCTTCGCGTCCAAGCTCGGCCTGCCGGCATCGGTCGCGGTGCTGGCCGGCCTGATCGAGTTCGCCGGCGGCCTGCTGCTGGCCTTCGGTCTTGCGACCCGCGCCGCGGCGGCGCTGGTGCTCGGCCTGATGGCCGTGGCGGTGATCCACGTCCATTTCGCGCTTGGTTATTTCTGGACCGACGGCGGCTACGAATACCCGCTGCTGTGGGGCATCCTGGCCCTATCGTTCGTCGTGCGCGGCGGCGGCCGCTTCTCGCTCGATGCGCTCGTCGGCCGCGAGATCTGATCACGCACTTTCTTGCAGGCTGGTGACCGCAACAGCGGTCACCAGCCGTATTTGATCTCGGCGCCGACATAGTCGGAATCATGGCCGCCGGCGCGGCGGATCGGATCGCCGACGGCGAAATGGACCGCTTCGAGCGCGGTCGAGATGTGGGACGTCGCGCGCCAGTCGACGCGGAACTGCCCATAGGTCCCGGTGTAGCTGCCGCCCTTGCCCGCCGTGCCGGCGACCGGGATGTTGGGCTGGGTATAGACCGCGTCCGCCGTCGTCTGGCGCCATTGCAGGCCGGCGGCGGCAAGCACCGTGACCGCGGGCGTCGGGTGCAAGGTCACCGACGGCTTCAGATGGATGAAGTTGACGTAGCCGGTATAGCCGGCGAGCGTCACGTAATAGCCGTTCGGAAACAGCGGATTGAACGTCTCCAGCCGGCCGTCGTGCGGGTTGCCGTCGCCGGACGCGCCGTCGAACTGCAGGCCGAGCCGCGGCGACCAGAAGGTCTGCGGCCAGCTGTAGCCGACGATATTGCCGAACGCCCAGGCCTGGATCGACTGGTTGCGGATGTGCCCGCTCTGGCCCATCGCCTCCAGGTCCCAATCCCAGCCGTCCGTCTTGCCGGCATAGCGGACGTCGAGGATGTCGCGGCGCTCGTTGCCCTGGACGGTCAGGAACCGGGCGCCGTCCTGGTGGAATTGGGAATAGTAGGCCGACAGATCCCCCGGTCCGATCTGCTGGCGCTCCAGGCGCACGCCGCCGTAGGTCAGGTGGCCGGTGCTGTAATCGTCGAACAGCCGCAGGTTCCGATTCTGCACGGGCTGGCTGTAGAAGCTGATGACGCGCCACAGCCCGGTCTCGTAGTCGGCCCAGGCGGCATCGAACGCCTGCCGGACGTTCGGTCCGTCGCGGACGGCGACGAAGCGTTGCAGGTCGAAACCGAATTCCTGGCGGCCGAGCCGCAGCTTCAGCACACCGCCCTCGACCGGCGTGACATAGGCGGCAAAGGCCTGCTCCAGATCGAGCCGGTTCTGGTCGACCGGGGTCAGCCGGTCCTTGCCGGGCGCAAAGGCGCTCTCCAGCTGCGCGAACAGCTGGATCTTGGGCCCGAGCCGCAGGTCGGCATGGGTCTCGAGCCGGCTGATCAGATAGTTGGCGGCCGGCGTGTTGCGTGTGCCGAAGCCGGTGGCGTCGTTTGATTCGAACCGTTCGCGCAGGTTGAGGCCGAGCGACAGGTAGGTCTTCGGATCGGCGCCGAGCGGTATGTATTTCAGGTCGTCGAGCGGCTCGGTCCTGAGCGCCGGGTCGGCCAGCACCGACCAATCCTCCTGCCAGCGATTGAAGGCGATGGCCGGGCGCGCCGGCGCATCGGACTGACCTGAATCGGCATGGGCGACGCCGTCGGCGGCGACGAGGACGGCCAGTGCCGCCGCGATCCTGCACCCGTTCTCAACTGCTTTTGACAAGAAACATCACCAAGCCCAGCACCGCGATCGGGCAGAGCAGACAGAGGAAGCCGACATGGGCGATGCCGAGCGCGCCCAGGATTGCGCCGGCGGCAAAAGCCAGCACCGCCGGCGCCATCTTGACGAAGCGGGTGCGGATCGGGCCGGCCTCGGCGGTCGGGGACAGCAGGTCGACGGCGTCGATCACCGCCTGGGTGACATTGCCGGTCATCACGGTCGTCGGCGGCAGGTTGGGAAAGGCCAGGCGCGCCGCGGCATTCTGCGTGCCCATGGCGGCGACGCCGAGCAGCCCGGCGGCGATCGCCCAGGCGGCGTCGGCGTCGACGATGGGGGAGGCTCGGAGGCCGGCTAGCAGAGAGCCGCCGAGCAGCAGGATCTGGACCAGCAGCAGGACCTGCTGCACGGGCCGGTCCCGCCGCTCGCAGCGGCGGACCCAGAGCCGGGTCGCGGCGACGACCAGGATGAAGACCGGCAGGGCCAGCAGCTTGGCGATCACGCCGGGCCGCTGCTGAACCAGCGACGCGCCGATCAGCACGAAATTGCCGGTGACATGGGCGGTGAACAGGCCGAACAGCCCGACGAAGCCGACGGTGTCGACGAAGCCCGCGCCGAAGGCGAGCAGCATGCCCGCCGCAATCTGGACGCCAGGGGTCTCGCTCTCTGCCGGCTTCATCGTCCGGGCTCAGTGCCCATGGATCTCGGCGATATAGCCGCCGGGGAACTTGACCATGGCTTCGCTGCGCGTGCCGGTGTTGTAGGCCGGCACCAGGATCTCCGCCCCGGCGGCCTTGGCCTTGTCGAGCGTGGCGGCCAGGTCGGCGACTTCATAGCCGGTCATCTCGCGCCCATAGGGATAGGGCAGGTGCCCGTCGGTCACGAACACGGCCATCTTGCCGAAGGTCGAGGTGATGGCGACCCGGCGGAAGCTGTCGCTCGGCCGGCCGATCTCGATGCCCGGTGCCTGGTGCTGGTCGGCCGTCACCTTGCCGTGCGAGAAGGCCAGGAAGCTCTTGATGAACGCGTCGGCCCGGTCGGGCGAGACATAGACCCGGTTCTCGGGGATGGTCTGGAGCGCCGGATAGTCGGGTGCCGTCGTGTGCCAATAGATTTGCGTGTTGATGCCGCCCGGCCATTGGATGATGGCGTCGCGGCCGATCGGGTCCGGAAAAGCCTGCACGATCACATCGGCGCCGGTCGCGCGTGCCGCCTTGATCGCCGCGTCCATGTCGGTCACCAGATAGCCGGTCCGCTCCGCACCGAACGGCGCCGGCACCGGCGTCTTGAAGCCGAACACCGACAGCGTGCCGGCCGGGGTCAGCACGAGTTGCGACATGGTCAGGCTCGGCGTCGGCGTCACGGTGAACACGCCCTGCTTGGTCGTGGTGCCGCCGAAGGTCGCGGTGAGGCTGGCCACGAACTTGTCGAAGTCCTCGGGCGCCACATAGACGTGGGTCGTGTCGTATTGCGGGGCGACTGCGACGGCGGCGCTGGCGGTCGCCGCGGGGGCGGGCATCGGCGCGGCGGCGAGGCCGGCCAGCAGGACCGATGCCGAAGCGATGCGGGTGACGAAGCGCATGACGGGAACTCCGAATGAACGAGGGATCAGCGGCCGGCGGCGAGCGGCCGGCGATGGGCGATGAGGGCGGTCAGGACCAGGCCGGCGATCAGGCCCAGATGCTCGAAGAAGCCGTTGGCGGCCATGGTACGGGCCGGCCCTTCGAGCGACCAGAAGGGGCTGGCGACGCAGGTGGCTATCGCCGTCAGCACGCCGAGCGCGCCGGCGCCGAGCCAGACCAGCCGGCCCGCCACGACCAGGGCTGAACCACCGAGCTCGACCAGGATCGCGGCGGCGGCCCAGAGCCAGCCGGGATTGAGCCCGAAGTGAGTCTGCTCGGCCGCGGCCGCCTGAAAATCGAGGAGCTTCGCGACCCCGCCCAGGATATAGGCGGAGCAGAGGCCGATGCGGGCGAGCGGCCAGAGCCAGGCGCAGTCGAGCACGGCACCGATCCAGGACGGATCGGTTTCGGTCCGGACCATGCTCAGACCGCCCAGCAGGCGCAGCCGAGCGCGCCCCAGAAGCTCTTGAGATCGGAGATCGGCAGCTTCGACGACCAGGCGGTCGCATGGTCGTGGCCATGAACCCCGCAGCTGTGGGCACAGCCGCAGGCCTGGGCGACCTTCTGCTGCAGGTTCGCCTGCTCGCCCCACGCCGCATAGCCGCCATAGGTGCGGACCGGCGACCAGTCGGGCATGGCCGGCGGCACCGGGTTCTGGTCGAACGGAGCGAAGTCGCCGGCGCCATAGACCACCTTGCCGCCGACCATGGTCAGCAGCGCGGTCGTGTCGGCGATGGCATCCTCGGCGCAGGCGAAGAAGTCGCGGTCCGGCACCACCAGATCGGCGAACTGGCCGACCTCGATCCGGCCCTTCTTGCCTTCCTCGTTCGAGAACCAGGTGACGTTCTCGGTCCACATGCGGAGCGCCGTCTCGCGGTCGAGGCAATTGCGCTGCGGCGTGATGCGCAAGCCGCCGACCGTGCGGCCGGTGACGAGCCAGGCGAGCGAGACCCAGGGATTGTAGGAGGCGACCCGGGTCGCATCCGTGCCGGCCGAGACTTTGACCCCCTTCTCCAGCATGCGGGCGACCGGCGGCGTCGCCTCGGCCGCGCCCGGGCCGTAACGCTCGACGAAATATTCGCCCTGATAGGCCATGCGGTGCTGGACCGCGATGCCGCCGCCCAGGGCCGCGATCCGGTCGATGGACTCGTCCGAGATCGTCTCGGCATGGTCGAAGAACCAGTTGAGACCCTGGAGCGGGATGTCCTGGTCGACCCGCTCGAACACGTCGAGCGCGCGGCTGATGGTCTCGTCATAGGTCGCGTGCATCCGCCAGGGCCAGCGGTTCTGGGCGAGCACGCGCACGACCTCGTCCAGCTCGCCCTCCATCTCCGGGCCCATGTCCGGGCGCGGCTGGCGGAAATCCTCGAAGTCGGCGGCAGAGAACACCAGCATCTCGCCGGCGCCGTTGTGGCGGAAATAGTCGCTGCCCTGCTTGTACTTGGACGTCTTGGTCCAATTAAGGAAATCGTCCTTCTCGCCCTTCGGCTTCTGGGTGAAGAGATTATAGGCGAGCCGGATGGTCAGCTGGTCCTGGTCCGCCAGCTCCTGGATCACGGCATAGTCGTCCGGATAGTTCTGGAAGCCGCCGCCGGCGTCGATGGCGCCGGTCACGCCCAGCCGATTGAGCTCGCGCATGAAATGGCGGGTCGAGTTGAGCTGGTACTCGAACGGCAGCTTCGGTCCCTTGGCGAGGGTCGCATAGAGGATGCCGGCATTGGGCTTGGCCAAGAGCAGGCCGGTCGGAGTGCCGTTGGCATCGCGCAGGATCGAGCCGCCCGGCGGCTCCGGCGTGTCCTTGGTATAGCCCACGGCCCTCAAGGCCGCGCCATTCAAGAGCGCCCGATCGTAGAGATGCAGGATGAACACCGGCGTGTCGGGAGCGACCGCGTTCAGCTCCTCGATCGTCGGCAGGCGCTTCTCGGCGAACTGATGCTCGGTGAAGCCGCCGACGACGCGCACCCATTGCGGCGCCGGCGTCACCGCGACCTGGCGCTTCAGCATGCCCATGGCGTCGGCGAGACTGCGCACCCCGTCCCAGCGCAGCTCCATGTTGAAGTTCAATCCGCCGCGGATGATGTGCAGGTGATTGTCGATGAGGCCGGGCAGTACGCGCCGGCCCTTCAAGTCGATGATCTTCGTCGCCGGCCCGGCGAGCGCCATGATCTCCGCGTCCCGGCCGACGGCCGTGAACTGGCCGCCGGTGATCGCGACCGCGCTCGCGGTCGGATTGGCGCGATCCAGCGTGGTGACGAGGCCACGATGCAGGATGAGATCGGGCGTCGGTGTCGGCGCGGTCATGAGCGTTTCTCCACGGGTTCGGCCGGTGCCGCGGCCGCCTTATCCGAATGGTGGCCGGGCAGCAGGCCGAAGATATGGCCGGTGCAGTTCGCCTGCTTCCAGGCGGCGGCGAGGCTCGTGCCCGCCAGCATCTGCTTGCCGACGGGGATGATCTGCTCGCCGGCCAGGATGCCGAGCAGCCCGACGAGGGCGACTAGCGGCGGCGCCGGCGAACGGACGTTGAGCAGGCTGTAGATGACGCCGACGAGGACGCCGGCCAGGAGCGACAGAAGATAGAGTTTCATGAGCCTGCTCACGAGCCATAGGGCATCGCGGGAACGACGCGATCCGAAGAGCGCCGTTCCCGCGATGCCGATCAAACCAACGACGGGTTCAATGCCCTTCGGACACGCCGAACATGCTCTTGGCGTAGATGATGCCCAGGCCGTAGGCGCCGCCATATTGCTTGGCGATGCCGGTGGTCATCTCGTAGGTCTCGGACCGGGCCCAGTCGCGCTGCAGTTCGAGCATGTATTGCAGCGAGGTCATCGGCCGCGCTCCGACCTGCACCATGCGGTCCATGGCGCGATCATGCGCCTCGGTCGACACGTCGCCGCAGGCGTCGGCGATGACATAGACCTCGAACCCCTGGTCGATCGCCGAAAGGGCGGGGCCGACGATGCAGACGCCAGTCCACAGGCCGGCAAGCACGATCCGGCTCTTGCCGATCTCGTTGACCTTGGCGATGACGCCGGCGTCCTCCCAAGTATTCATCGAGGTGCGGTCCAAGAGCTTCTGCCCCGGGAACGCGTCGGTGATCTCTCCGAACATCGGACCGGAGAAGGACTTCTCCGCGACGGTCGTCAGGATCGTCGAGACACCGAAGCCGGCCGCTGCGCGGGAGACGAGGGCTGCGTTGTTGCGCAGCGTGACGGCGTCGATCGACTTGGTCGCAAACGACATCTGCGACTGGAAATCGATCATGATCAGCGTGTGGTCCGTCGGTGTCAGAAGCTTGGAGCCCGGTACGGGCGTCGCCTTGATAGCCATTTGTACGATCCTCACCTTATTGTTCAAATGAACCAAAGAAAAAACAAAATCCAAAATTCGAACCGGCGTGGATTTCGGACGAATTATTTGTTTTGTTGGTTGGTAGTACCGCGTGGAGGGGTACGGTGACCGAGATTCTCCAGGCGGATGCTCAAATGATCTGCCGGTGCCGAATCAGCTTCTTGGCGCGATTGTAGGGCAGGGCGTTCGGCGATCTTGTCGGATCTGCAGATTCCTTGGCGAAAATTGCTTTGTTCGGCTGCCGGCTCAGCCCTGGCGGAGCCGCCGCCAGGCGCCGGGGCTGCATCCGGCCAGCTTCGAAAATACCCGCGTGAAATGACACTGGTCGGCGAAACCGCAGGCGAGCGCGATGTCGCTCAGGCCTGCGCGCGTGCTTTCGATCATCCGCTTGGCCGCGGCCACGCGTTGTTCGAGCAGCCATCGATAAGGTGGCAGGCCGGTCGCCTGCTTGAACGCGCGCGAGAAATAGCTGGTCGACAGGCCGCAGGCGCCGGCGAGATCGGTCAGCCTGACGTCGGTCTCCAGGTTGGCCAGCATCATATCCTTTGCGCACCGTTCCTGCCAGGGCGTGAGGCCACCCTGCGCGCGCGCCGGGGTGGCTTGCAAGCCGCCATACTTCCGGGCGAGATGGGTGCTCGCCGCCGCCAACACGTGCTCGACGAACAGGCTGCTCGCTTCCCATGGCTTGGTCAGCGCCGGCAGCAGGGCCAGCGCCAAGTGCCGCAGCGCTTCATCGCCCGGCGCATCGGCCGGGCACACGAGCGTATCGATCCGCGGTCCGCGCAATTCCTCCGCCAGCTCGTCCAGCTTCCAGCGCGGAATCTCGAAATTGACCGTGTGAAACGGCCCGCGGACGTCGGCGACCCAGGCACGGCGGCGGTCATAGATGCCGAGGCCGCCCGGCAGGACCGGCGGCTTCGGGATATGCCGCCCGTCGCACCAGACGTCGCGCTGTCCGCAGGCCGCCAGATGCACGACCGCGATCTGGCTGTCCGCATAGGGGCTGGGCGACGTCAACCCGAAGTCCGGCCGGGTCATCAGGTAACGCGTGACATGGAGGCCGGCCTTGCCCGGCGCCGGGCTCGCCAGTCGATCGAGGCCATCCACCCGGTCGCGCGATACGTACAGCGCATCCGGATAGCCGGCTCGGTCGGATCGCGATGGCGGCGCTGTCACATATGGCTCCAAAAAATCCGATGGATCTCCAGCGCCCAGGTCGAGAAGGAGAGGATAGGGTGGCGCTCCGGCCGTGCCAAGCGGGTTTCGGAAGCCGGCGATCCTGCGGTTCTGGCCGGTTGCGGCCATAGGGCGGCGCAGTCCATGCTGGGTCCGAGTTGGCCGGGCAGGAGGCATGCGCGACATCCTTATGGTTCATTCTCCCCTGACCGAGCCGGAACGCGCCGAGGCCTCGACCCGGCGGGCCGGCCCAGCCGCATTCTATCCATGGTACGTCGCTGGCCTGATGGGCTGCTGCTACGCCGTCGCCTTCGTCGACCGGGCGCTGATCGGCGTCGCGGCAGCGCCGATCCAGTGGCATCTGGGCTTGAGCGACGGTCAGTTCGGGCTGCTGCACGGCACGGCGTTCGTGATCCTCTATTGTCTCTGCGGCCTGCCGATGGGGTGGCTCGCCGACCGCGTGGACCGGCGGGCGATGATCGCGCTCGGCATCCTGTTCTGGACCGCGATGACGGCGCTCTGCGGGCTGGCGGGCTCCTTCGCGATGTTCTTCCTCGCCCGCATCGGCGTCGGCCTCGGCGAGGCCAGCCTGGTGCCGGCCGGCATGTCGCTGCTCGGCGACACCATGCCCGGCAACCGGATGGCGCGCGCGGCCGCCCTGTTCCTGATGGGGGCGGCGATCGGCAACGCCGCGGCCCTCTTGGCCGGCGGCTATCTGCTGACCTGGCTCACAGAGACCGTGCCTTCGTCCGTGCCCTGGATCGGAACGCTCGCCCCCTGGCAGGCGCTGTTCGTGATCGGCTGCCTGCCGGGTCTCGTCCTGGCACCCCTGGTGATGACGATCCGCGAGCCCCGCCGCCCGCCGCCGGCGCAGATGGACCGGCAGGGCGTTGCGGGCGCCCTGGCGCATGTCCGCGACCATCGGGGCGCCTATGGCTTCCTAGCGGCCGCGACCTCATGCAGCGTCATGCTCGCCCAGGCGCAGGGGGCCTGGATGCCGCTGTTCTACGTGCGGCAGTTCGGACTGGCGCCGGGTGCCAGCGCCATGCTGGTGGGCACGATGTTCCTGGCATCGGCGCCGGCCGGGCAACTGGCCGGCGGGTTCCTCACCGACCGCCTGCAGTCGCTGGGCATCGGCGGGGCGCAGAATCTCGTACTCGCGATTTGCCTGCTGCTGTCCCTGGCGCCGGCGTCGATATTCTGCCTGGCCGACCGGCTCGGTCTGTCCGAGGCGGGCTATTGCCTGTTCAACTTCCTGGTCTCGGCTTCGACGCCATCCGGGCTCGCCGGCCTCCAGCTGCTGACGCCGGCACGCTATCGCGGTTTGCTCACCGCGCTGCTGGTCTCGATTGTGACACTCGTCGGCGTCGGGCTCGGGCCGGCCGTCGTCGGCCTCTTGACCGACCATCTGTTCGGGGACGAGCAGGCGCTCGGCCGGTCGCTGCTGCTCGTGATCATGGCGGCGGGCATCGCCGGGCCGCTGTTGGCCGCGGCGGGACGACGACCCTTTGCGCGCACTGCGCGGCTCATGTCGCTCGCCGGCTGTGCGGCCCCGCATGCCAGCCCTTCGGCGGCATATCCCGATCCAGCTTCATCCGCGCGCGGATCCCGGCAATAGTAATCGTTCTTGGCAGGGGCAGCAGACAGGGGGACCGGTTGCGTGCGAAATCCTGAAGCGGATGTCATTGCTGGTCCGCCGGCGCCGTCGGCCGGGACAGAACGTCGCGTCTATGGCGACGCGGTCGCGCACAGCCTCGGTGTCGACGAGGTCCCTGCGCTCAAGACCCGATCGCTGCGGACGGCCCAGGTCGGCATCACCAGAATTTCCTGCGGCCTCGACCAGCTCGGCATGACCCGGACGATTCCGCCGGAAGACACGTTCATCATCGCGCTCTATCTGACCGACGTCGCGCACCACGAGCTCTGGAGTCACGGCAAGCGCGTCATCGCGCAAGGCTATGCGGCGAATTCGATGCGGATCGTCAATCTCGAGCGGGAGTACTCGGCCTACATAGCCGCACCGCACGAGACCGTGTGCTTCTACATCCCGCGGGCGGTCCTGAACGAAATCACCGACGAGGCCGGGGACCGCCGGATCCCCGACCTGGTCTGTGCGCCGGGCGAGGCGGATGCCGTGGTCGCCCATCTCGGTGCGGCCGTTCTCCCCTGCTTCGAGCGGCCGGCCGAGGCGTCCACGCTGTTCATCGACCAGATCGCATCGGCGATCTGCAGCCATGTGGCGCATCGATATGGCGGCCTCGCCCCGGACGGCGCGGGCGAGCCGCTGGGCCTGTCGGCGGCGCAGGAACGCCGCGCGCTCGAGTTTCTGAGCGGCAGGTTCGCCGAGGACGTCTCCGTGACCGACGTCGCGCGGGAATGCGCGCTGTCGCGCGGCCATTTCATCCGCGCCTTCCGGCTGACGACCGGCCTGACCCCGCATAAGTGGCTGCAGCAATACCGGGTCCAGCAGGCAAAGCGGCTCCTGCGCGGCTCGCCCGCCGCCATCGCCGAGGTGGCGCTGCTGTGCGGCTTCGCCGACCAGAGCCACCTGACGCGGATCTTCACCCGCCTGGTCGGCATCAGCCCCGCGGCCTGGCGGAAGGCGCAAGCGGTCCGGTCACCGATCGACCTCGGCGCCGCCATCTGTTCCGGTCCGCACGATCCCGATTAAGCGCAGTCGCCGTCAGACCTCACCCCGCCGCAGTCCGGCCTCGACCTGGCGCACCAGGGCGACGAGGCGTGGCCCGACCTCGGCGATCAGCTTCTCGCGCGGCAGCAGGAAGGCCGGCGCGCCGCAATTGAAGGCGACGATGTTCGAGCTCGCGGGGGCCACGAGCGGGACGCCGACCGCGTTGACGTCCCGCTCCCAGTCACCGACCGAGAGGGTGAAGCCGTAGCGGGCGTAATCCTCGAGCGCCTGATCCATGCCGGCCCGGATGCGCGGCCAATCCGCCGGATTGCGGCGTTCGATATGCTTCAGGAGATAGCTGCGCTCGCTCTCGGGCAGGCCGGCCATGAGCGCGCGGCCCATGCCGGTCGTCGCGATCGGCACCCGCGAGCCCAGATCAAGGCGCAGGGTCACCGTCGCGTTGCTGTGGCAATATTCGACATAGACCGCCTCGAGCCGGTCGCGATGGCCGAGCGATACCGAGGCGTTGGCATGGTCGGCCAGCTCCTGCATCAATGGTCGGGCGAGCCGGCGGACACCGGCCGTTTGCAGCACGTTGAAGCCGAGGGCCAGTCCGCCGATGCCCGGGCGGTATTTGCCCAGGCGCTCGACATGCTCGAGATAGCCCAGGCGCGACAGCGTGTAGGTCAGGCGCGACACGGTCGGCTTCGGCAGGCCGGTGAAGGCGGCGATCTCCTGGTTGCCGAGCAGCCCGTCGCCCTCCGAGAACGCCCGCAGCACTTCGAGCCCGCGGGCGAGCGCGGTCACGAATTGCGGATCCTTGTCTTCGACGCCGCGCAACTGGTCCATCGCGTCGAGATCGGCGAGCGGTGCCGCCTCGGCGGCCCGGGGCTTGCGGCCGGGCCCGCTCATGGCCGGGCCTCGGCGATGGTCGGGGTCGGGGATTTCGTCTGGCGAAACTGCATGGGCGGACACTGCCTCAGTCCGCCGCCGGTTGGAAGCATTACAGCCCCAAGCGCAGCGGCGCGCCGGTCACGGCCTGCAGGCGTGCGAAGTCGACACCCTCGGCCATCTCCCGGACGATCAGCCCGTCGGCGACCTCGATCACGGCCAGCTCGGTATAGATGCGCTTGACCACGCGTGCCGCGGTCAGCGGGAAGCTGCAGCGCTCGAGGATCCGCGGCCGGCCGTCGCGGGTCGTGTGCTCCATCAGCACCCAGACCTCGCGCGCGCCAGCCGCCAGGTCCATGGCACCGCCGACGGCGGGGGCCTTGGTGTCGCCCTCGGTCATCCAGTTCGCCAGATCACCGGCGGCGGAGACCTGGAACGCGCCCAGCAGCGCATAGTCGAGATGGCCGCCGCGGATCATCACGAAGGCATCGTTGTGATGGAAGATCGAGGCGCCGGGCAGCAGGGTGATGGGCATCTTGCCGGCATTGATCAGGTCGGGATCGGCCTGATCGTCGGCCGGCGCCGGGCCGACGCCCAGGAGGCCGTTTTCGCTGTGGAACACGATCTCGCGACCCGCGGGCAGATGGTCGGCGACCAAGGTCGGCAGGCCGATGCCAAGGTTGACATAGGCGCCATCGGGCAGGTCCTGCGCGACCCGCCGCGCGATCCGGTTCTTGATGTCGCTGCTCATCGGCCGCACTCCCATACCCGATCGACGAAGATGCCCGGCGTCACGACCTGCTCGGGATCGATCGCGCCAAGCGCCACGACCTCGCGCACCTGCACGATCGTCACTTTGCCGGCCGAGGCCATGACCGGCCCGAAATTGCGCGCCGAGGCGCGGTAGGTGAGGTTGCCCCAGCGATCGGCCCGGTCGGCCTTGATCAGCGCTGCGTCCGCATGGATCGGCCGCTCGAACAGATAGGTCTCGCCGTCGATCTCGCGGACCTCCTTGCCCTCGGCCAGCAGCGTGCCGACGCCGGTCTTGACGTAGAAGCCGCCGATGCCGGCGGCGCCGGCCCGGATCCGCTCGCTCAGCGTGCCCTGCGGCACCAGCTCGAGCTCGACGGCGCCCTTGGCATAGAGCTCGTCGAATAGCACCGAGCCGGCGGAGCGGGGGAAAGAGCAGACGATCTTCGCGACCCGGCCGGCGGACAGCAGGGCGGCGATGCCGGTTTGGCCGACGCCGGCGTTGTTGGTGACGATCGTCAGCTCGCGGCTGCCCCGCTCGATCAGCGCGTGCAGCAGCTCGTGCGGCATGCCCGCCTCGCCGAACCCGCCGACGAGGATCGTCGCCCCGTCGCGGATGCCGTCGAGCGCTACCGCAGCGCTCGCCACGATCTTGTCGATCATCGTCCTTTCCCTTCCCGGATCAATGCTTGACGAGCGGGCAGGCGCTGTCGGCAAGCGGCCGGAACGCCTGGTCGCCCGGCACCGTGTCGACCAGGCTCAAGAGGTCCCATTCGCCCTTCGATTCCGCCGGCTTCTTCACTCGCATCAGATACATGTCATGGACCATGCGGCCATCCTCGCGGATGTGGCCGTTGGTCGCGAACAGGTCGTTGATCGGCGTCGCCTTCATCTTGGCGACCACCGCCTTCGCTTCGTCCGTGCCGGTCGCCTGGATCGCCGTCAGATAGTTCGTGATCGCCGAATAGACGCCGGCATGGATGAAGCCCGGCATGGTCTTGTGCCGCTCGAGGAAGCGCTGGGCAAAGGCGCGGGTCTTGTCGTTCAGGTCCCAGTACCAGCTGCTCGCCAGCAGCAGGCCCTGGGCGTTCTTCTGGCCGATCGACTTCACGTCATTGATGTCGATCAGCAGCGCCGCCACCTGCTGGCCGCCGGCGATGAGGCCGAACTCGCCCGCCTGCTTGACCGCATTCGCCGAATCCTCGCCGGCATTGGCGAGCGCGATGACCTCGGCCTTCGAGCCCTGGGCCTGCAGCAGGAACGACGAGAAGTCGGCGGTATTCAGCGGATGGCGCACGGTCCCCAGCACCGTGCCGCCGATCTTCTGCACCTCGGTCGCCGTGTCATGCTCCAGCGTCTGGCCGAACGCATAATCGGCCGTGACGAAGAACCATTTCTTGTAGCCCTGCTTGACGATCGCGTCGGCCGTCACCTTGGCCTGGCCGTAGCTGTCGTAGGTCCATTGGATGCCGGTCGGCGAGCAGGCGGAATTGCTGAGCTCCGACGAGCCGCCGCCGGAGATCAGGAACAGCTTGTTGCGTTCCTTGGCGAGCTGCTGCACGGCGAGCGCGATCGACGAGGTCGGCACGTCGACGATGGTGTCGACCTTGTCCTCGTCGAACCAGCGCCGCGCGATGCCGGCGCCGACGTCGGTCTTGTTCTGGTGGTCGGCGCTCACGAGCTCGATCTTCTTGCCCGCCACCGTGCCGCCGAAATCCTCGATCGCCATCTTCGCGGCCTCGACCGAGCCCGATCCGGTATTGGCCGAATAGACGCTCGACATGTCGGTCAGCACGCCGATCTTGACGACGTCGTCCGACACCTGCGCCTCGGCCGCGCCCGTCGCGCACAGGCCGGCAAGCAGCCCGGCGGCGACGGCGCTTCTGGTCATTCTCTTCATGGGACGTTTCCTCGAGCTTGGTTCTTGGTCGGTCGGACGCGTTCCGGGAACGCGGCGCTGCCTTCAAATTTCGCATTACGAAATTCAATTTCATTTTATTGACGCGACGATATCGCCGTGCCTATGGTCCTGGCAACCCCCTTCTCGAAGGGACGGAGAATTCGCTAGCGAAAGGAGACGGCCATGGCGCTGGACGCCGAAACCCTCGACCAACTGCTCGATACCGTCAGGCGCTTCGTGCGCGAGCGGCTGCGCCCCAACGAGGAGCGGCTGGCCGACGAGGACGCGCTGCCCCCTGAAATCCTGGCCGACATGCGCGCGCTCGGCCTGTTCGGCCTGTCGATCCCCGAGGAATTCGGCGGCCTCGGCCTGACCATGAGCGAAGAAGCGCTGGTCGCCTTCGAGCTTGGCCAGACCTCGCCGGCCTTCCGCTCGATCATCGGCACCAACAACGGCATCGGTTCCCAGGGCGTGATCATGGACGGCACCGAGGCGCAGAAGCGGCGCTATCTGCCGCGCCTGGCGTCGGGCGAACTCATCTCGTCCTTCGCGCTGACCGAGCCCGACGCCGGGTCGGACGCGGCGAGCCTGCGCACGACGGCGCGGCGCGACGGCGCCGACTATGTGCTGAACGGCACCAAGCGCTTCATCACCAATGCGCCGGAGGCCGGGGTCTTCACCGTGATGGCGCGCACCGATCCGTCCATCCCGGGCGCCGGCGGCATTTCCGCCTTCCTGGTCGAGGCCGGGACGCCGGGCCTGCATATTGGTCCGCACGACCGCAAGATGGGCCAGAAGGGCGCCCATACTGCCGACGTCATCTTCGAGGATTGCCGCGTCTCGTCGGAGCAGCTCATCGGCGGCATCGAGGGCCAGGGCTTCAAGACCGCCATGAAGGTGCTGGACCGCGGCCGGCTTCATATCGCCGCCGTGTGCGTCGGCGTGGCCGAGCGGCTGATCGCCGACAGCCTCGCCTATGCGATCGAGCGCAAGCAGTTCGGCACGCCGATCGCCGAATTTCAGCTGATCCAGGCCATGCTCGCCGATAGCCGGACCGAGGCCTATGCCGCGCGCGCCATGGTGCTCGACGCGGCCCGCCGCAAGGACGCCGGCGAGAACGTCTCGACCGAGGCATCCTGCTGCAAGCTGTTCGCTAGCGAGATGGTCGGCCGCGTCGCCGACCGGGCGGTGCAGATCCATGGCGGTGCCGGCTATATCGCCGACTACGGCGTCGAGCGCTTCTATCGCGACGTGCGCCTGTTCCGGCTCTACGAGGGGACGAGCCAGATCCAGCAGCTGGTGATCGCCCGCAACATGATCCGCGAGCACCGCTGAGGCTGCTGTTGTACAAATGCGGATAGGCCCTGTCCGAGCGCATGCTTTGACAAGGCGACCCGATCCAGCTCCAGGAGGACACCCATGCCGCTCGTTCGCATCGATCTGCCGGCCGGCAAGTCGGCGGAATATCATGCCGCCGTCGGCGACGTGGTCTATGTCGCCATGGTCGAGACCATGAATGTGCCGAAGGACGATCGCTTCCAGATCATCGCCGAGCACACGCCGACCGACCTGGTGATCGATCCGACCTATCTCGGCATCAACCGCTCGAAGGACGCGATCATCATCCAGGTCACCCTCAACGAGGGCCGGACGGTCGAGCTCAAGAAGGCCTTCTACAAGGCCGTGGCCGACGGTCTCCATCGGCGGGTCGGCCTACGCCGGGAGGACGTCTTCATCGGCCTGGTCGAGGTGAAGAAGGAAAACTGGTCCTTCGGCAACGGCGAGGCGCAATACGCCTGATCCGTCCGGCTCGCCGCCGGCGCCGGATTGCTGCTATCGTCCCGGCCGGAAAGCATTACCGGCGGGGAACGAGGGGGATGGGGACATATCTGGTGACCGGCGGTTGCGGCTTCATCGGCTCCCATCTGGTCGAAAGCCTCATCCGGGATGGTCATGGCGTGCGGGTGCTCGACGACCTGTCGAGCGGCCGGCGCGAGAATCTTCCGGCGGCGGCGGACTTGCTGGTCGGCGATGTCGCCGATGCCGCCCTGGTGCGCCGGGCGATAGACGGGGTCGACGGCTGCTTCCATCTGGCGGCGATCGCCTCGGTTGAGCGCGGCAATCTTGACTGGCTCGGGACCCATGCCGCCAACCTGACCGGCGCCATCGCCGTGTTCGACGCCGCCCGGCGGTCGGGCGCCCGGGGCATTCCGGTCGCCTATGCCTCGTCCGCCGCCGTCTATGGCGACGAGGCGGCGATGCCGCTCACCGAGCAATCGCCGACCCGGCCGCTCTCGGCCTATGGCGCCGACAAGCTCGGCTGTGAGCTGCACGCGCGCGTCGCCGGCGTGGTCCATGACGTGCCGACCGCGGGCATGCGCTTCTTCAACGTCTATGGTCCACGCCAGGACCCGAAATCGCCCTATTCCGGCGTGATCTCGGTCTTCTGCGACCGGCTCCGATCCCAGCGGCCGATCACGATTTTCGGCGATGGCCTGCAGACCCGCGATTTCGTCTATGTCGCCGACGTCGTCGCCAGCCTGCGTGCCGGCATGACCCGACTGTCGGACGGGCCGGCGGTCGCGACCGCGGTCTATAACGTCTGCACCGGCCGCTCGACCTCAGTCGTGGAGCTGGTGGCTACGATCGCCGGCCTGTGTGGCATCGCGCCGGAAATCGAGTTCGCGCCGCCGCGGGCGGGCGAGATCCGCGTCTCGCTCGGATCGCCGGACCGGCTGCGGGCGGAGCTCGGCATCGAATGCCGCACGCTGTTGGCCGACGGCCTCAGCGCGACGCTCGACAGTCTTTAAGGCGCCGGCTGCGACGGCACCAGGCGCAGGAAGCTCGCGATGCTCGCCGCCCCGGCGAAGCCGGCGCCGAGCGCCAGTGCCAGGGCCGCCCCGCCGGTGGACGACAGGCCGAAGCAGAGCGCGACCAGGGCGGCGCCGGTGCTCTGGCCCAGGAGCCGCGCGGTCGCGACGATGCCGCTGGCGCCGCCGCTGCGCCCGGGTGGCGCGCTCGCCATCAGCGCCTTCAGGTTGGGCGACTGGAAGAAACCGAAGCCGAAGCCACAGATCGCCATGCGCCAGCCGATGTCGAACACGGTCGGATGGGCCGGCAGCAGGGCCAGCAGCGCCATGCCCAGGCACAGCACGGCAAGGCCGAAGCCGCCGAGGATGGCCGGCGAATGCCGGTCCGAAAGCCGCCCGGCGATCGGCACGACGACGGCGACCACGACCGGCCAGGGCGTCATCAACAGGCCGGTCTCGACCTGGGTCCGGCCCAGCGCGTTCTGGAAATAGAACGGCAGCGAGACGAAGGCGAGGCCCTGGGCGGCGAAGGAGCAGACCGCGGTGACTGCCGACAGGGCGAACACCGGCCGGCGGAACAGGTCGACCGGCAGCATCGGCGCCGGGTGCGCCGCCTGCCGGCGCAGCAGCAACAGGCCGAAGACGCCGGCGCCCGCGAACTCCGCCCCGATCAGCACGGGCGAGGCCTGGTGGCCGGCCTCGCCGATGGCGACGATCAGCAGGCCGAAGGTGCCGGCGTTCAGCAGCGCGCTCATCATGTCGAAGCGATAGGCGGCGCGCGGCGAGCGGGGCAGGGCCGGGATGGCGACCGCGATGCCGAACAGGCCGAGCGGCACATTGACCGCGAACAGCCAGGGCCAGGAGGCAACGGACAGGATGGCCGAGGCGACGGTCGGTCCGATTGCGAAGCAGACGGCGACGACGAGCGCGTTGAAGCCGACGCCGCGGCCGAGCGAGCGGGACGGATAGATGAAGCGGATCAGCGCCGTGTTGACACTCATGATGCCGCTGGCGCCGAAGCCCTGGAACACGCGCGCGGCGGCGAGCGTCGGCAGCGACCAGGCGGCCGCGCAGACGAGCGAGGCAAGCGTGAACAGCGCGAGCCCGGCGATATAGATGCGCCGATAGCCGAGAATATCGCCGAGCGAAGCGAGCGGCAGCAGCGAGACCATCAGCGCCAGCTGATAGGCATTGACCACCCAGATCGACGCGGCGGGGCTGGCGTGGAGATCGGCGGCGATGGTCGGCAGGGCGGTATTGGCGATTGCCGTATCCAAGGTCGCCATGCCGACCGCTATGACGAGGGTGGTGACCGCCCAGCCGCGGCGTCCCGGCGGCAGGCCATCCCGCACGGGCGCTGCCGCGGAGGTGGTTACGGCCGCCGCCGGGGCGGGCGCCTCGTCCAGATCGTTCATCGATCACCGTTCGGGCAGGAAATGCTTTTGTCGGACTATTGACCCATGCGCCCGGCCCGTTGGCGAGATCGAAAAACGCAATGCTGGGTGCGGCTTACGGGTTGAGCCCCTTGATCGTCGCGTCGAGCAGCGCCCTGAGCCGGGCGAGGCGGCGCAGGTCGCGATGATAGCCGACCCAGACGTCACGGCCGGGCGGCGCCTCGCCAAGGTCGATCGGTTCGAGCCCGGGCAGGCGATCGCCGAGCGGTCGCGGCAGCACCGCCAGTCCGACGCCGCTCGCGCATGCCTGCGCTTGCGCCTCGCGATTGTTGCTGCGGAACGCGGCATGGGCGTTCGGCAGCATGCGGCGCAGCCAGGCGACATCGGGCAGCTCGCCGAAGGCGGTATCCATGGTGACGAGCGCATATCCGGCGCCATCGCCGGCCTGGGGCGGGGTGGTGCCCGGGGCCGCGTAGAGCGCGTAATCCATGTGCATCGCCTTGCGATGCAGGACCTCCGGCTCGTCGAACGGCCGGATGCGGAACACCAGGTCGGCCTCGCGCCGGGCGAGGCTCAATAGCCGGGCCTCGGTCAACAGCTCGATCGTGACCCGCGGATGGGCCTTGAGGAAATCGGCGAACAGCGGCGTCAGCACATGGACGCCGAACCAGTCGGACGAGGACACGCGCAGCGTGCCCTCGAGCTCGGCGCCCTGGCCCGCCAGGCGCCGCTCGAAAGCGATCGCCTCCTCCTCGATCCGCTCGGCATGGCGCAGCACGGCGGCGCCCTCGTCGGTCAGCACGAAGCCGTCGCTGGTCCGCTGGAACAGGGTCTGGCCGACCGCCTGCTCCAGCGCGCGCAGCCGGCGCCCCATGGTCGGCTGGGTCTGGCCCAGCCGCCGTGCAGCGGCTCCCAGCGTGCCGCTGCGCGCCACCGCCAGGAAGATCTTCAGGTCGCTCCATTCCATCGGTTCCTCATGCACCAATGCATGAGGCGCGTCCAATGGCTTTCGTTTTTCAGTCCGAACGGCATGCCCGGTCGCGGATCGCCTGCCAGACCCGCTCGGGCGTCGCCGGCATGTCGAAATGGCGGATGCCGTAGGGGGCGAGCGCGTCGACCAGCGCGTTCATGACCGCCGGCAGGGCGCCGGCGCAGCCGGCCTCGCCGCAGCCCTTGGCGCCGAGCGGATTGGTCGTCGCCGGCACCGGGTGGCTGGCATAGCGGAACGGTGGGGCATGGACGGCGCGCGGCATGGCGTAATCCATGAACGAGCCGGTCAGGAGCTGCCCTTGCGCGTCATAGACCGTGCGCTCGAGCAGCGCCTGGCCGATGCCCTGCAGCACGCCGCCATGCAGCTGGCCCTCGACCAGCAGCGGATTGATGACCGTGCCGAAGTCGTTGACCATGGCATAGGCCGCGACCTCGACCACGCCGGTTTCGGGGTCGATCTCGACCTCGGCGATGTGGCAGCCGTTCGGGAAGGCCGAGGGCGGATTGTCGGAGATATGGGCGACGTCCAGCGTCGCCGGCAGCTCCGGGGACGCCTTGCCGGCGGCGGCCAGGCTGCGGACCTGGCGGGCGAGCTCGATCACGCCGATGCGCCGGTCGGTGCCGACGATGCCGAAATGGCCGTCGGCGAACTCGATATCGACCGTCGCCGCCTCCAGCACGAAGGCGGCCGCCTCGCGGCCCTTCTCGATCACTTGGGCCGCCGCCTCGACGAGCGCGGTGCCGCTGGCGATGGTCGAGCGCGAGCCGCCGGTGCCGCCGCCGGCGACCAGCTGGTCGCTGTCGCCCTGCAGCAGCCGCACCGTCTCGAACGGCACGCCCAGATGCTCGACCAGGATCTGGGCGAAGGTCGCGGCATGGCCCTGGCCGTAGTCGAGCGTACCGGTCACCATGGTGACCGTGCCGTCCGCCTCGAAGCGGATGCCGCCCATCTCCTTCGACGGCGGGGCATTGACCTCGAGATAGCTGCCGACGCCGCGGCCGCGCAGCTTGCCGCGGGCGGCGCTTTCGGCCTGGCGGGCCTCGAACCCGTCCCAATCGGCGAGCACCAGCGCCCGGTCGAGCAAGGCGCCGAACTCACCCGAATCATAGGCCATCCCCGACGGTGCCCGGTAGGGCATGGCGTCGGGCGCCACATGGTTGCGCCGGCGCAGCTCGATCCGGTCGATGCCCATCTCGGCCGCGGCCGTGTCGATCAGGCGCTCCATGTAGTAATTGCCCTCGGGCCGTCCGGCGCCGCGATAGGGGCCGACCGTCGAGGTGTTGGTGAACACGCTCTTCGACGAGACCTCGACCAGCGGCGTGCAATAGACGCCGAGCACGTTCTTGACCGCATTCATGGTCACCGGCAGCGGCAGCCAGGGATAGGCGCCGGCATTGCCGTAGCCGGTGAGGCGCACGGCCAGGAAGTGGCCGTGCGCGTCGAGCGCCAGCTCCGCCTCCATCTCATGCGCGCGGCCGTGATTGTCCGAGAGGAAGCTCTCTGACCGCTCGTCGGTCCACTTCACCGGGCGGCCGAGCACGCGGGCGGCATGGAGCAGACAGACATATTCCGGGTAGACGCCGGCCTTCATCCCGAACGAACCACCGACCTGGCCGGTCAGCACCTGCACCCGGGCGGGCTCGACGTTCAGCACGTCGGATGCCAGCGCATTGCGCAGACCCCACACGCCCTGGCAGCCGACATTCAGGATCCAGCGCCCGTCCTCGTAGCGGCCGATCGCCGAGCGCGGCTCCATCGCATTGACGATGACCCGGTTGTTGACGAGAGACAGGCGGGTCACATGGGCCGCGGCGGCGAAGGCGGCATCGACTGCGGCCGTGTCGCCGTAATGGAAATCGAGCGCCAGGTTGCCCGGCACCTCGTCATGCAGTTGGGGCGCCGCCGGGTCGAGGGCGGCGCGCGCCTCGGTGACGGCGGGCAGCGGCTCGATGTCGAGCAGCACCAGCTCGGCCGCGTCCTTGGCCTGGAGTGCCGTTTCGGCAACGACGACGGCGACCGCCTCGCCGGCAAAGCGGACACGATCCGTCGGCAGGGCGGGGCGGCGGGGCGCCAGCATCGGCTTGCCGTGCCGATCGTTGGGCGTCATCGGGCATTTGATGCCGCCATAGCCGGCGGCGGCTAGGTCCGCGCCGTCATAGATTGCAAGCACGCCCGGCATGGCCAGCGCCTCGGACTTGTCGATGCCGCCGAGGCGTCCGTGGGCGTGGGGGCTGCGCACCATGACGGCATAGGCCTGGCCTGGCAGGTTCACGTCATCGGTGTAGCGCCCGGCGCCGCTCAGCAGCTTCGGATCCTCGGTGCGGGTGACCGGCTGGCCGATGCCGTAGATCGAGGCGGGCGAGAACATGGGGTCGCTGTCGGGAGCCATCGGCAGGGTCCGTTCGGGCATCAGTGATTGGCCGGCGCGCCCGGCTGGCGCAGCGGATGGGCGCGGGCGATGGCATCGACCGCGAGGCAGTTCTCGGTGATCCGGCTGACCGTCGGCAGGTCGCTGAAATCGACCTTGAAGACGCGGGCGGCCACGGCCTGGCTGATGAAGCACAGGTCGGCGATGGTCGGGGTGTCGCCATGGCAGAACCGGCCGGTCGCGGGATCGCCCGCGAGCTTCGCCTCGCCGACGGCGAGCCCCTCGCGCAGCCAGTGCTTGACCCAGGTCGCGCGCGCGGCTTCGTCCTGGTGCATCGTCTCGGCCAGATATTTGCGGATGCGCGGGGTGATCAGCGGGTGATGGTCGGCGGCCCAGAGCAGCGCCAGCGAACGGACCCGGGCGCGGCCGCGCGGGTCGGCCGGCAGCAGGGGCGGGTTCGGATGGGTCTCTTCCAGATACTGGATGATGGCGAGCGACTGGGTCAGCGGCGGCCCGTCGTCAACGATCAGCGACGGCACCACTGCCTGCGGATTGAGCGCCAGATATTCCGGCGTGTGCTGCACGCCGACATCGATGTCGATCATTTCCTCCTCAAAGGCGAGGCCCTTGAGGTTGAGTGCCGCACGCACCCGGAACGCAGCGGACGAGCGCCAGAATCCGTACATCTTGATCATCAGCCGACCCCTCGGGGCGTAACGGCGGATTGCGCCGCGCCGTTAGGCTGCAGTGTTTCGCCGCGCGCGTCGAGGGTTGGGCGCGCCCGGTCCCGCGACAAAATGGCAGCGGCGGGCCGAGCCTACGCCGAGGGCCAGGCGCGCAACGTCATGGCGACGATGCTGTAGAGCGCCTCCCGGCTGGCGCCGGACGAGGCCTGGATCGACATGCCGTGGGCGACGGTCATGACGTAGCGCGCGAGCTCCGCCGGGTCGCAATCGGCCGGCAGATCGCCGGTGGTCCGCGCTTCCTCGAGCCGGCGCCCGAGTACCGCCTCGCTCGCGACGCGGCGTCCGACCAGCTCCTGCTTGATCGGCTCCGCCTCTTCGGAACAGGCGAGCGCGCCGTTCATGTCGAGGCAGCCGGCGGGCCGGTCCGGATCGGTCTGGGCGTCGGCGAAGCCATAGAGCAGATGACTGACGACGGCCCGCGCCGTCGGCTGCTTCAGAGATTCCCGCGTAAACGCCATGCAGGTGCTGTCGTACCGGTCGAGCGCCTTGCGGAACAGCTCCTCCTTGTTGCCGAAGGTGGCATAAAGGCTCGGCCGCGTGATGCCCATGGCTTCGGTCAGGTCGGACATGGACGTGCCTTCGTAACCCTGGCGCCAGAACAGGTCCAGGGCGCATTCCAGCGCGTCGTCGACATCGAATTCCCGGGGGCGTCCCATCGGCCGTCCTCCCTCCTCACGTTTTCTACCGAACGATATGTAATGCGCTTGACAGAGCGCGTCCAGCCGGCTCAATAATATGTTACCGATCGGTAGCTCACCGGTCGACCTAGCCCCCATGTGAACCGAACCCCACGATTCAGCGCGTTCGGCGCCGGGCGAAATTTTTTATACCATTCGGTAGGTAACGTGGTTGACGACGACATGTCGCAACCCTACCTACCCAAACCATACCGATCGGTACATTTCGACCGACCCGTCTCCGCCTCGGCGTAGCTCGGACCGGTCGGCGTCGCCGCCCCATTCATTCTGCCCGCCTCGTCTGAGGGGGCGTCCAGGAACCTCGCCATGCGTCTCCGTTCAGCCGCTCAAGCCTCCGCCGTTCTACTCAGCGCCGCGCTCCTCACCGGCTGCGGCAAGGATGCCCAGTCGCAGCCGGCGCCGCCGCCGCCGACCAAGGTCGAAGTGACCGGCGTGGTCTTCAGGGACCTGCGCCAGTGGGACGACGTCACCGGCCATCTCGAAGCGATCGATTCGGTCGGCGTCCGGCCGCGTGTCGGCGGCTTCATCGACGAGGTCCGTTTCAAGGACGGCGCCAAGGTCAAGAAGGGCGACGTGCTGTTCCAGATCGATCCGCGGCCGTTCCAGGCCGAGGTCGACCGGCTGACGGCTGAGGTCGAGCGCGCCAAGGCGCGCTCCGTCGTGGCGATCGCCGACGGCGAGCGGGGCCAGCGGCTGATCGCCCAGAACGCGATCGCGCGCAGCGACGCCGACCGGCTCGCGGCCGAATCAGCGTCGGCCAAGGCCGATCTCGCCGCCGCCCAGGCGGCGCTCAGGACGGCCCAGCTCAATCTGGAATTCACCCATGTCATCTCGCCGATCGACGGGCGCGTGTCGAAGGCGATCATCACCCACGGCAACCTGGTGACGACCTCGGACCTGCTGACCACCGTCGTCTCCGACGGCCGCATCTATGCCTCGTTCAACACCGACGAGCAGACCTACCTGAAATATGCCGCGGCCGAGCGCGACCGCGGCGCGCCGGTCGAGCTCGGACTCATGACCGAGGACGGCTTCCCGCACCGCGGCAACCTGGTGTTCCTCGACAATGCGCTCGACGCGAAGAGCGGCACGATCAACGGCCGCGCCATCTTCGAGAACGAGGACGGCAGCCTGACCCCGGGCCTGTTCGCGCGCATCCGGCTGCTCAGCGTCTCGACCGAGAAGGTGGCACTGGCACCGGAGCGGGCGCTCGGCACCGATCTTGGCCGGCGCTTCGTGCTGGTCGTCGACGACAAGCACGCGGTCCAGTACCGGCCGGTGGCGCTGGGTGCGGCCGTCGGCGAGCTGCGCGTCATCCGCTCCGGCCTCGAGCCCGGTGATTCGGTCGTCGTGAGCGGGCTGCAGAAGGTCCGGCCGGGCGACGTGGTCGATCCGGTCGCGACTCCCATCCCGCAGGTCGCCGCCATCTCCCAATAGGCCGGCCGTCGGCGCCGGGTCCGCACAGGACCGGCGCCGCGCTCGCCCCTTCACACTTTCGCGGAAAGCGCGACCATGAATTTCTCCCGATTCTTCGTGAACCGGCCGCGCTTCGCGGCTGTGCTCTCGCTCGTCATCTTCATCGCCGGCCTGGTGGCGCTGCCCCAGCTGCCGATCGGCGAATATCCCGAAGTGGTGCCGCCGACGGTCATCGTGAAGACGACCTATGCCGGCGCCGATCCGTCGGTCATCGCCGAGACGGTGGCCTCGCCGCTCGAACAGGCGATCAACGGCGTCGAGGGCATGCTCTATCAGTCGTCGCAGTCGACCGCCGACGGCGTCATGACGCTCACCATCACCTTCGCGCTCGGCAGCGACGGCGACAAGGCGCAGGTCCTGGTGCAGAACCGGGTGGCCCAGGTGCTGGCGCGCCTGCCGCAGGAGGTGCAGCGCGTCGGCGTCACGACGACCAAGGCCTCGCCCAGCCTGATCCTGGTCGTGCATCTGACCTCGCCCGACAATCGCTACGACATGCTCTATCTCTCGAGCTATGCCCAGCTCCATGTGAAGGATCCGCTGGCGCGCGCCTATGGCGTGGGCGACGTGCAGACCTTCGGTTCGGGCCCCTATTCGATGCGGGTCTGGCTCGACCCGGACAAGCTCGCCGCCCGCAGCATGACCGCGGGCGACATCGTCGCGGCCTTGCGTGAGCAGAATGTGCAAGTCGCCGCCGGCCAGATCGGTGCCCCCCCGGTCGACGGCATGGCCGATTTCCAGATCTCGATCAACACGCAAGGCCGCCTCACCACCGAGGAGCAGTTCGGCGACATCGTGATCCGTGCCGGCGCCGACGGTGAGATCAGCCACCTGCGCGACGTGGCGCGCATCGAATTGGGCTCCGACAGCTACGCGCTCCGTTCGCTGCTGGACGGCAAGCAGGCGGTCGCGATCCCGGTGTTCCAGCGGCCCGGCTCCAATGCGCTGCAGATGGCCGCCGAGGTCAAGGCGACCATGGAGCGCTTGAAGAAGGACTTCCCGCAGGGCGTCGACTACGACATCGCCTATGACACGACCGGCTTCGTGACCGAATCGATCCATGCCGTCGTCCATACCCTGTTCGAGGCGATCATCCTGGTCGTGCTCGTGGTCGTCGTGTTCCTGCAGGGCTGGCGCGCCTCGATCATCCCGCTGATCGCCGTGCCGGTCTCGCTCATCGGCACCTTCGCCATCATGCTGGTGCTGGGCTTCGGCCTCAATGCGCTGACCTTGTTCGGCTTGGTGCTCGCCATCGGCATCGTCGTCGACGACGCGATCGTCGTGGTCGAGAATGTCGAGCGCAACATCACGCTGGGCTACGCCCCGGCCGCGGCCGCACGCAAGGCCATGACCGAGGTCACCGGCCCGATCATCTCGACGGCGCTCGTGCTCTGCGCCGTGTTCGTGCCGACCGCCTTCATCAGCGGCCTCACCGGCCTGTTCTACCGCCAGTTCGCGCTCACCATCGCGATCTCGACGGTGATCTCGGCCTTCAATTCGCTCACCTTGTCGCCGGCGCTGGCCGCCGTGCTGCTGAAGTCGCACGACGCGCCCAAGGACCGGTTCGAGCGGTTCCTGGACGCCGCCCTCGGCTGGTTCTTCCGCCCCTTCAATCGGGTATTTACCCGCGGCTCGACCGGCTATGTCGGCGGCGTCTCACGCCTGCTCGGCCGCTCGGCCCCGGCACTCGTGATCTATGTCGGCCTCTTGGGCCTGACCGTCTGCGGCTTCCTCTACACGCCGACCGGCTTCGTGCCGCAGCAGGACAAGCTCTATCTCGTCTCGGCCGTGCAGTTGCCCGACGCGGCCTCGCTCGACCGGACCGAGGCGGTGATCCGCCGGATGGACGACATCGCCAAGCACACGCCGGGCATCGCCCACACGGTCTCGTTCCCGGGCCTGTCGATCAACGGCTTCGTCAACAGCCCGAACTCCGGCATCGTCTTTGCTGTGCTCGACGGCTTCGACAAGCGGCGCGACCCGTCGCTGTCGGCGGCGGCGCTCGCCGGGACCCTGAACCAGAAGTTCTCGGCCATCACCGAAGGCCGGATCCTGGTGTTCCCGCCGCCATCGGTGCAGGGCCTGGGCACGATCGGCGGCTTCCGCATGCAGATCGAGGACCATGCCGGCCTCGGACCCGACGCGCTCTTCAAGGCAACGCAGGCCGTGATTACCAAGGCGCGCCAGGATCCGAGCCTCGCCGGCATCTTCTCCAGCTACCAGATCGGCGTGCCCAAGCTCCGCGCCGACGTCAACCGTGAGAAGGCGCGCGCCCAGGGCGTGTCACTGACCGACCTGTTCGAGACGATGCAGGTCTATCTGGGCTCGCTCTATGTCAACGACTTCAACCGGTTCGGCCGCACCTACCAGGTGAACGTCCAGGCGGACCAGCGCTATCGCCTGCAGCCGGAGGACGTGCTGAAGCTGCAGACGCGCAACCAGGCGAACCAGATGATCCCGCTGGGCGCGTTCGTCACGGTGCATGAGACGACCGGCCCGGAATCGACCAACCACTACAACGGCGACCTCACGGCCGAGATCAACGGCGGTCCGGCGCCGGGCTATTCGACCGGCCAGGCGCAGGCGGCGATCGAGCGGATCGCGCACGAGGAGCTGCCGAACGGCATGAGCTTCGAATGGACCGAGCTCACCTACCAGCAGATCCTGGCCGGCAACACGGCGGTCTATATCTTCCCAATCTGCGTGCTGCTCGCCTTCCTCGTGCTGGTGGCACAGTACGAAAGCTGGTCGCTGCCGCTGGTCGTCATCCTGATCGTGCCTATGTGCCTGTTCTCGGCGCTGGCCGGCGTGCAGCTGACCCACGGCGACAACAACATCTTCACCCAGATCGGCCTGATCGTGCTGGTCGGCCTCGCCTGCAAGAACGCGATCCTGATCGTCGAGTTCGCCCGCGAGCGGGAGATGGAGGGCGATACGGTGCTCCACGCCGTGCTCGAGGCCTGCCGCCTGCGCCTGCGCCCGATCCTGATGACCTCGATCGCCTTCATCATGGGCGTGGCGCCGCTCGTGTTCTCGGAAGGCGCCGGCTCGGAAATGCGCCGGGCCATGGGCATCGCGGTGTTCTCCGGCATGCTCGGCGTCACGCTGTTCGGCCTGGCGCTGACCCCGGTCTTCTACTGGACGATCCGGCGCCTCTCCGGCCGGCCGCTCGTCAAGCACGTCGAACAGGACGATGCACCTGTTCCTTCAACCCATCTGCCGGCTTGAGGCACGACATGACCTTTCTTCGTTTGGCCCTGCTCGGCGGCGTTTCGCTGCTGGCTGCCTGCGCCGTCGGCCCGGACTACAAGGTGCCGGAGACGGCGCCGGTCACGGTCCAGCACGCCGATCCGGCGACCTTCGCCAAGACCGACGCGGACGCCGACTGGTGGCACGCGTTCGAGGATCCGGAGCTCGACACGCTGGTGAAGCGGGCGCTTTCCGATAACCTCGACCTACGCGCCGCCGTCGACCGGGTGCGGGAATCGCGCGCGCTCTTCGATGACCGGCGGCTCGACCAGTTCCCGCGCGTCACCAGCTCGGGCGGCTATACCCGCTCCTACGAGCAGGTGCCGGGCTTCGGGACCAAGCGTGTCAATGTCCAGAGCGCCGACCTCGGCTTCGATGCCGGCTGGGAGATCGATCTGTTCGGCCATGTCCAGCGCAGCGTCGAGGCGGCGGACGCCGATGCCGGTGCCGCCGAGGCCGATGCGCGCGACGCCCAGGTCACGGTCGCGGCCGAGGTCGCGCGCAACTACTTCGAGCTGCGCGGCGCCCAACTGCGCCGCACCGTGGCGGAACGCAACGCCCAGACCCAGCGCGAGACCCTGAAACTGACCCAGACCAGGGTCGAGATCGGCCGCGGCGACCCGACCGACATCGAAAGCGCCAAGGCCCGGCTCGCCGCGATCGAAGCCACCATCCCGGTCTTCACGACCGACGAGACGCGGGCATCCGCGCGCCTCGCCGTGCTGGTCGGCCAGCGGCCGGGCGCGCTCGATGCCGAGCTGGCACCGCTCGACAGCCCGCAGAAGCCGCTGGTGAAGCCGCTGCCGATCGGCGATGCGAGCGGCTTCCTGCGGCGCCGGCCCGACGTGCAGGCGGCGGAACGGCGGCTCGCGGCCGAGACCGCCCGCGTCGGCGTCGCGACCGCGGACCTGTTCCCGCGCATCACGGTGACGGGCTTTATCGGCCTGTTGTCGGGCGACGTGTCGAAGCTGTTCACCCATGGTGCCGGTGCCTATGCGGTGTCGCCGACGGTAACCTGGCCGGCGCTCGACCTGGGTGGCGCCCACGCGCGGTTGCGCGCCCAGGAGGCCCGGTCGGACGCAACGCTGGCCGCCTATGACCAGACTGTGCTGCGCGCGATCGAGGATCTGGAAACGGCGCTCGAAGCCTATCGCCAGCAGCAGGCGCAGATCGGCAAGCTGGCCGACCAGGTCACGGCCTCGCGCCGGGCGGCCGACCTCGCCCGCATCCGCTACCAGGAGGGCACGGCCGATTTCCTGGTGCTGCTCGACGCCCAGCGCACCCAGCTCCAGGCGGAAGATGCGCTGACCGCGGCCGAAACCGGTGCCAACACCGATATCGTCGCCATCTATAAGGCGCTCGGCGGCAGCTGGGCCTGATCCCTTTCTCGTTCGGAGTCTTCACTCATGGCCTTCACTCTCTATGACGCCTCGATCCCGGTCATGCTGCGCGCGCTCGGCCAATTGTCCTCACTGCTCGACAAGGCCATCGCCCATGCGGAAGAGCGCAAGATCGATCCGTCCGTCTTCGTGAACGCACGCCTCGCGCCCGACATGTATTCGCTCGCCGGCCAGGTCCAGGCGGCCAGCGACGCGGCCAAGGCCTGTGCCGCCCGCCTCTCCGGCACCGACAACCCGAGCTTCCCGGATACCGAGACGACGTTCCCGGAGCTGCAGGAGCGCATCGCCAAGACCGTCGCGTTCCTGAAGAGCGTCGATCCTGCCCGGATCGTCGGGCAGGAGGGGCGCGAGATCGTCATGAAGCTGCGGAGCGGCGAGGTGCAGTTCACCGGCGCCACCTATCTCCAGGCCATGGCGCTGCCGAACTTCTTCTTCCATGTCGTGACGGCCTACGGGATCCTCCGCCACAACGGCCTGGCGATCGGCAAGCTCGACTACCTGAGCCGGCCCTAATTCGCTTTCGAAAATCGTCATCCCCCGGGCTTGACCCGGGGATCCGCGCGTCGCCACTCGACACCATGCCCGGGGAAAGACGTGGATGGCCGGGTCAAGCCTGGCCATGACGGCCAGAGGGGAGGCACTACGAGGACGGCAAAATGCCGTTTTGCTCAGCTCTCCGTCTGCTGCCGGGCCTCGGTCGCGACCGCGGAGAGGTCCGGCGCGCCGGCGGCACTGACCAGGCTGTAGCCCAGCCCTTCCCGGGACCAGGCGAAGCCGTGGACGGCACCCTCGGAATGGGCGGCCATGGGCGCGTCGCGGTCGACCGCCATCGGCCGGGCCAGCAAGGCGACCCGGGTGCCGTGGTCGTCGTCGTAGAGGAACAGCGCGGCCGGGCCATGGGGCGTCGGCACCAGCCGGCCGCCCATGAAGCGATAGCCCGACGCCGCGAGATCGGGCACGGCGACCGGGCGCCGCAACCGTTCGGACACCCACTGGACGAGCTCGCCGCGGTCGGCTGCCTTGAGCTCGACCGGGCGGACGTGGTCAGCCGCATAGACCGTGTAGCTGTCGGCGGCCTCCTCGGCGAGCGACGCGATTCCGGCGGCGGACTGTACCGCGCCATGCGGCAGCATCCAGCCGCCGATGCCGCCGACCGTCAGCAGCAGCACGGCCGCGGCCGCGATGCGCCAGGACGAATAGGGCTGGGCACGGCGCCGCTCGATCAGGTTCGCAAGGTTGAGCTGCGGCGGCACCGGCTCCTCGGCGAAGGGGGCGAGGGCGGCGCGCAAGTTGGCGCGCTGGTCGGCGTAGCCGGCGATCCGCGTCGCCTCGGCCGGATGCCGGTCCAGATACTCCTCGACCTCGGCCCGCCGCGCCGGATCGAGCCGCCGGTCGACATAGGCGTGCAGATCCTCTTCGGTGATCGGGCGGCCGGTCGTCATTTTACTCTCCACAAGGTCGGACGCGGGGCCGGGGCGGCTGCCTCCGACGCCATCGCGCGCGATAGTTTCTCCCGGGCCCGCGACAGGCGCGACATCACGGTTCCGACCGGGATGTCCAGCACCCGCGCCGCCTCGGCATAGGACAGGTCCTCGACCGAGACCAGCAGCAGCACGCTGCGCTGCTCCTCGGGCAAGGTCTCGAGCGCCCGCAGCACCTCGCGGTGGCGGAGCCCGTCCTCCTGGCTCGGCGGGCGCGCGGTGGCGCTCTCGTCGGCCTCGTCGAGCCCGACATGATGGCCGCGCCGGGCGAGCTGGCGCAGGCGGCTGATCGCCAGATTATGCAGGATGGTGAACAGCCAGGTGCGGGCGTCGCCGTCGGCGCGCCGCTGGTGCCAGCGGGTGATCGCTCGCTCCAGGCAATCCTGCACCAGATCGTCGGCCGCGGCCCGGTCGCGGACCAGCGACCGCGCATAGCGCCGCAGCGCCGGGATCAGAGGCTCGACCAGCAGCATCATGTCTTTCATGGCCTGCCCGCCTTTGGCATCGCAACACCATCGCGCCATTGTAACGAGGGCCGCCCGGCGCGGCACCGCTTTTCCGCCGGGCGGCCGGCCGTCATTGCGCCTGGATCTGCACCGGCGTGCCCGGCTGGGCGGCGGTGCCGGTGGCGATCACCAGGTAGCGCCGCTCGGCCTTGACGTCGCCCTGGACGATCTGGCGGATCGGGCCGATCGCGTTGACGATCGCCGCTCCCGCCGGGTTGGTCATGAAGGCGGCCAGCGGCTGCAGCGTGCCGCCGCCGTCGGCCTTGGTGGCGAGCGCCAGCACATAGGGCTGCTTCGGGGCGAGGCCGGTGGCCGATGCCTGCAGCACCTGGGTCAGGCCCTGGTCGAACAGCGACACGCTGGTCGGCGCGTCCGCGGCCTTGCCCTGGCCCGTGGGCACGAGCGTCAGATGGGCGGCCTGGCCGGCGGTGCCGAGCGGCACCAGGTTCTGCAGCCCGTCGCCCTCGGGCACGGCGTTCGGCACATAGACGACGGCCTGCGGCGCCTGGCCGATCGGCGTGGTCGCGATCACCTTGTTGGTGAGCGTGTCGATCGCGGCGAAGGCGTCGCCGTTCTCCAGCCCGACATAGACCCGGCTGCCGTCGCCCGAAGGCCAGATGCCGTGCGGCAGCTGACCGACCGGGATGGTCGCGACTTGGCTGAAATCGTCGGTCCGGAACACCTTGACCTGATTGAGGCCGCCGATGGTGACATAGGCGAAGGTGCCGTTGGCGTTATGGACGATGTTGACGTGGTTGGTGATCGGCCCGGTCTCGATCGAGGTCAGGATGTTGAACGGCGGCTTGGCATTGAAGGCCTCGACCTTGCCCACGTCCTTCAAGGTGAACCAGACCTGGTTGCCGTCCGGCGTCGCCGCGAGGTCCGGGCAGAACGGGCTGTCCTGCTTGACCCTGGCCACGATCTGGTGGTCGGCGACGGTGACCACGTCGGTCTCGGGATTGAAGGACGAGCAGATGTAGCCGTACTTGCCGTCGGGCGAGAAGATCTGCATGCCCGGGCCGGCGGGCGTGACGATCCGCGTCTTTTCCTCATAGGTCGTGCCGTCGAGCACGGCGATGTAGTTCTCGCCGCGCACGGTGACCCAGACCTCCTTGCCGTCGGGCGTGAAGAACGCCTCGTGCGGCGAGCGGCCGACATAGGTCACGTGCTTCACCACATTGGTCGCCGTGTCGATGAACGTGACCGAGTTCGAGCCGATCGAGACGACGGCCAGGGTCTTGTGGTCGGGCGAATAGCCCATGCCATGGACCAGGACCTGGCCCTTGTAGAGCGGGCTGAAATTGCCGGGCGAAGGATCGCCCAGCTTGATGACGCCCAGGGTCTTGTTGTCGACCGGGTCGACGACCGAAACCGTGTTGGAGAATTGCTCGGCGGCATAGACGCGGTCGTGGTGGCTGATCGCCACGTCCGGGTCGGAGGATGCGCCGGGCGCCTGGCCGGCTGAGGCCGGGGAGAGCGTGGTCGCCGCCAGAAGGGCGGCCGAAAGCAGCGTGAGCTTCACGGGTCAGTGATCCTTATGCATGGTCATCGGGGACGACATCGACATGGCAGGGGCGGGTTGGTCGGGCGACGGCACCGACGGCGGCAACGGCTGGCCCAGCGCCAGCCGCATCGCCGCGATCTCCTGCTGCTGCTCGACGATGATTTCCTGGGCGATGCG
>Ga0070730_10000239_pt1 | contig 69994 bp, 72 predicted proteins | sample Coa_R1_3_FD_66447 | JGI IMG/M metagenome (GOLD analysis project Ga0070730, IMG submission 66447) | Surface soil microbial communities from Centralia Pennsylvania, which are recovering from an underground coalmine fire - Coalmine... | ecosystem: Environmental > Terrestrial > Soil > Unclassified ... | reverse complement strand
AACCGGCGAGTGGCGCTCCGAGCTGCGCGCCGGGTTTGCCGACGGCGGCGCGACCGTCGCCGACCGCCTCCAGCGGTTCGCGGCGCTGGACCTGGAGCGCAAACGCAAACCGGGCACTGGGCGCCCGAAGCCCGCGTGCCCGCACTGCGGCGACGAGGCCGAACGCGGCTGGGTTTGCCGCGGCTGCAACGCCGTGGTGGACGAGCAACCGCTGAATGGGAAAAATTCCCATTCAGACGGCGAAGGGCCGGACGCCGCCGACTGTGTCGATAGTCGTATCTATACTGGGAATTTTTCCCATTCAGACGGCCAGGGGTGGAAAAATTCCGCTTCAGACGAGCCGCCGAACGTGACGCCCATGCGCCGCGTGCGCACGTCGCAACGCTGTGCTGAGCCGGACTGCGACGGCTACCTGCTCTGGGACGGCGCCGGCTGCTGGGTCTGCGAGGCGTGCGGCACGCTCAGCGGCTACGCCGTGCGCGAGGACGCTCCGGCGGGCGCGGCGGCGGGAGGCGACTGATGGCGCCCACGCTGCCCGCCATCTCCGCCCGCCACGGCGCCTGCTGCGTCTCGGTCTGGTGCGCCTACTGCCAGGCGTGGCACACGCACGGCCTCGCCGGGCGGCAGCCTGCGCCCGGCGAATCGCTCGGCCACTACGCGGCCCACTGCCACCGGCCGGATTCGCCGTACCAGGACGGCTACGAGCTGCAGTACGTCGGCGCCTACACGCCCGGCGTGCGCACGGCGCCGCGTTGTACGGCCACGACGAAGGCCGGGGCGCCGTGCCCGCGTGCGCCCATGCACGGCCAGACGCTGTGCTACGGCCACCATCCGGCGTGGCGCTGGCGGCGCAAGGGCTACCGCCATCCCGAGGACTACGCCATCGATTGCTGGGTCGCTGGCATCGAGCGGCGCATTCGCGCACGTCGGAGGCACAGCGCATGAACCGCCGCCCGACGCTCGCCGCGCAGACGCGCGCCATTCTTGCCGCCGTGCATGCGGAGGAATACCCGCCGCCGCCGCCGAAACGTCGCCGGCCGCTGGCACACCAGCACCTCGATCTGGTGGCGCCGCGCCGTACAGCCAGCGCCAAGCAGGCGCAACCTGTGAGGAAACGGGCATGACGACGGAGACGGGGCGCCGCGGCATTGCGGCGGTGGCGACGCTGCGCCTCGAACGCGACGCGACGTTTCGCCCGGCGGGCGAGCGGCCGGCGAGCTGCCGGGCGATCGGCACGGTGCTCGATGACCGGCAGCCGGCGAACAAGGCGGCACAGTGGCTCGAGCTCTGGCTGTACGGCGCGGCGGCCGAGCGCCTGGCGCCGCGGCTGCGTATCGGGGCCGTCGTCCGCGCCGCCGGCCGGCTCGAACATCGGCGCGGCGAGATCGGCGGGGTGGACCACTGCGCCGTGCGGATTCACGTCGCGGAGGCCGCGATCGTGACACCGGCGCCGAAGGTTGGATGGGAGGGTGCGAGCAATGGCGCATGATGCGATCAGACCCACAAGCGGCAATGCCGTGGGGCCATACCAGTGCCGGCGATGCGGGGCGATGCTCGCCGCCGCAGACCTGAGCGGGCCCTGTCAAGGCGGCAACGCCGCCGAGCTGGGCGGCTTCGAGCATCTGAAGGAAAGGAAGTAGCGCCGTGCTGATGCGGAATCCGAGCGGCCAGGTGGTCGATGTCCAGTACGTGATGAAGGCGGGACGCGTGGTGGCCCGCACGGAAACGCACGTCGCGCGCTACACCGTGCCCGCGCCCGCGCGCAAGGCGGAGCCAGAGCCGGAGCCGACGCCGTTTGCCGGGCAGCACCCGCTGCCCGCCTTTCTCAAGGTGCGCGCCGCGCAGATGCGTCGCGAGCAGCGTGCGGGGGGGCGGCCGCTGCCGCTGCCGCCCCACCAAGCGTCGGCGAGGAAGGCGCCGGGCTGCCAGCCGCGGGGCGAGGCGATGCGGGAGTTGATGGACGTGCGCCCGGTGCGCGATCTGCGGGACGGCTGGCAATGACGAGCGCGAAGCCGCAGATCGACAGCGAAGAGGCCCGCTTCCACGCGGAGGAGCAGCAGCAGGCGGCGCTGCGCGAGGCGGCGTTTTACGCCGGCTTGCCGGAGGAACGCCGTGCGGGCACCGAGCAGGCGGAGCGCCGTGCGAAGCAGCGGGCGGCGCACCTGGCCGCGGAGATGGCGCGGTGGGACGCCGAACGCGCGGCGTTCGTCGCGGCCGAGCGCGCCGAGGCGAAGGCGCAGCGGATCGCGGCGGCCATCGCCGCGCGTGAGGTGTTTTTCGCCGAGTTCAGCGACCATTACCGGGCGCTCACGGCGGCGGTGCGGCCGTTCGTGGACGAGCTGCGCCAGGTGCTGGATCGGCTTGAGGCGTTCGACCGCCACGACGCGGCGGCGATGGACGTGCCCTACACCGAGGCCGCGCGCACGGACGGCCAGCGCCAGCTGCTGACGTGGCTCGCCTGCGAGCTGCGCCGCGTGCCCGAACTCGTATCGGTGGCGGTGGCGACCCCCACCGGTATCATGCAGCCCGAGCCGGCGTTTGTCCTGGGCCCCGCCTGGACGCCGGACACGGAGGCCGAGCGGGCGGCGCTGGCCGAGGCGAAGGCGGCGCACCTGGCGCAGATCGAGGCCGACCGCGCCCACCTCAAGCATTTTCTGGTACCGCCAGCGTGGTGGCCGAAGACGATGCCGGGTGTCCTGTACAAGCCGCTCTGAACGGAGGCATGGGCCATGCGTGACGTTGACCGGCGGCTGCTACGTCTTGAGCTGCGCGTGCTGCCGCCACAGCGCCGCGTGTTCGTCATCGAGCCCGACGAACCGTGGCCGGCGGGGGCCGGCGAGCGCGATCTCGTGATTCGGCTGCCGGACTGGCTGACGCCGCACGTGGCGGATCGGCGGTAGGGCGATGCGCGAGCAGAAGGCCTGCTGCCAGGGCACGCGGCGGGACGGCCAGCCGTGCACCGTGCGGCCGCTTGTGGGCGACCGGTATTGTTTCGCCCACTCCGCGGCGACGCGCGACAAGCGCACGGCGGCGCGGCGCGAGGGCGGGCGCAACCGCAGCACGCTGATTCGCGCCAGCCGCGGGCTGTCGCCGGAGTTGGCGACGCTGCAAGAGGCGCTGGTGCGCTTGTTCAGCGAAGTGAAGGCGGGCACGGTTGCGCCGCGCTCGGCCGAGGTGATGGCCACCGTGGCGCGGGTGGTGCTGGAGTTTGGCCGGTTTGCGTTCGACATGCACGACGCGGCCGAGCTGCGCCGGCGGCTGGATCATCTCGAAGCGCAGCTCGGCGCGGGGGGCGTACGGGCGGGGTAGGTGGTGGTGCGATGACGAGCGGACCCGTACTGATCGACCTGGATCTGGCGGCGCAGGACGAATGGACGCCGGCGTTCAGCAGCGCCGAGGGCGGCCTGAGCGCGCTTGAGGCGCGGTTGGGGCAGCTGGAAGCCGCGGCGCTGGCGGCCGATGGCGCCCTGGCCTCCGTGGCGGAAAGCGCGGCGGCCCTGGCGCTGCCGGCCGCGGCGGACGCGCAGGCGGTGACGGCGCTGACCGTGGTGATCGAGGAGAACACCGCGGCGATGACCGAGAACGCCGGCGCCACGGAGGCGGCGTCGCTGGGCTACGCGCGACTCTCCACGTCCGGCGCGTCGCTGGGCGCCTCCATGCCGATCGCCGCCGCGGCGCTCGGGCTGGTCGCGGCGGAAGCCGTGAAACTCTCGGCCGGCTTCGACCTGGCGATGAACAAGATCGAAGCGATGGCCGGCGTGGCGCCCGCGGCGATCGGCAAGCTGAAGGACCAGGTGCGCGACCTCAGTAACCAGACCGGCGAGAGCACGCAGCAGCTTGCCCAGGGGCTCTACTACATCGTCAGCGCCGGCTTTCAGGGCGCGGACGCGATGACGATCCTCGCGCAGACGACGCGTGAGGCGCAGGCGGCGCAGACCGACGCCAAGCCCGTGGCCGACGCCACGACGAGCGCCCTGAAAGCGTACGGACTCCAGGCGAGCGACACGGGGCACGTGCTGGACGTGCTGCACGCGACGGTGGTCAACGGCAAGATGGAGTTCGCGGGGCTGGCCTCAAGCATCGGCCGCGTGCTGCCCATCGCCGCCCAGAGCGGGGTCAGCCTGGAAGAACTTGGCGCCAACATCGCCACGCTGACGCAGAAGGGACTGTCGGCCAGCGAAGCGGTGACCGGCGTGCGCGCCGCTCTGCTGAACCTCGAAGCGCCGAGCAAGCAGACGCGCGACGCGCTGGCCGCGCTGGGCCTGTCGGCCGACGAGGTGCGGCAGAGCATCCGCGACCGTGGCCTGCTCGCCACGCTGGACGATCTCGTGCAGAAGACGCACGGCAACGTGGACGAGCTACACCACCTCTTCCCCAACATCCGCGCACTCACCGATGTGCTTGGCACGGCGGGCGGCGACCTTGCGGACTACAAGCGCAACCTCGATGCCGTGACCAACAGTTACGGCGTCTCGGGCAAGGCGGCGCAGGAGTACAGCGACACGACCGCCGCGGCCTTCGAGCGCGCCGCGACGCGCGTCAAGAACGCCTGGGCGGAACTCGGCGATGGCATTGTCGCCGGCGTGAAGAAGGGCAACGACTTCCTGACCGGCACGCCGCTGGGCAGGATCCTGCTGGGGGAAGGGGCCAGCGTTGTCGGTCCCCTCGCCGATCCGTTTCTCGGGCTGGGCGCCCTCGGCAACTGGCTCTTCGGTGGCGGCGGCCCTTCCGCGCCGAAAGCGGGCACCGGGGGCTACCCGATGCCCGTGGCTGGCCCGGAGGGACAGTCGCTGGATCTGGCCACGATCAACCAGGGGCGCGTGGCGATGGGCCAGACGCCGTTCACGGCGGAGGACCTGGTGCGCGCCTCGGCGGGAGAGGCGCCGATCGCCCGCGGCTTCACGCAGCCGGTGGACGAGGCGACGCTGAAGAGCATCGACGCGCTGCACAAGCTCCTGCTCTCGGTCGAGGACGACAAGGCGTCGGTGGACGCCGCCTTCGCCAGCCCCTTGCCCTGGGACAGCGGCCACGTGCAATCCATGACCAGCGAGGCGGACGGCCTCAAGGTCGCGTTGGAACAACTCAAAGAAGCGAAGGCCGACGCGTCGCAGCCGGTGGCGGAGGAGATCGCCAGCGACGACACCGTGCGGGCGCTCAGCTCCGAGGCGGCGGCGCTGCTCGACCTCAGGGACAAGGGGCAGGCGTCCGGCGACCAGCTCGACCGGCTCAGTCAGTTGCAGCAGGTGTTGATCCCGCAGGCGCGCGACCACGCGCAGGGCGTGAACACGCTGGCCTCAAGCATCCGTACCTGGGGTACGGAGATGGTGAACGGCAACATCAGCATCGACCGCTACAACCAGTTGTTGCGCGATTCCGGGGCGTTGACCGGGCCGTACGCGCAGGACGTGGGCGGACTGGTCAACCAGTTCGCCGCGCTCTACGACCAGCAGGCGAAGGTCAAGCAGACGCAGGCGGACCTCAAGCAGCAGATGTCTGACGTGGCCACGTCGGGAACCGGGTTCATGAACACCGGCATTGGACTGACGAAAGAGTTTTTGCTGCAGGATCAGGAGAGTGCGGGCGCCGCGGTCAAGGGCGACCTGGAGCAGGGTGCGGCCACGGCCAAGCCGGATCTGTCGACCTACAACAGCAGTCTGCTGACGCAGGCGTCGGCGGGCGGTCTGGCGGCGGCGGGGGCGCTGCAGGCGCAGCTCGACCGCAAGTTCACGGCGAACGCCACGCTGACGATCACCACCAACCACGTGGACACCTACGTCGGCAACGCCGGCTACAGCGTCGGGCTTGGTCCCGGCTCGCTGCCGGCGGGCACGGGCTCCGTGCCCGGCACCGGCTTTGTCAATCCCGGCCGCGGCTACGCCAGCGCGGGCGAGTCCGCGGGCGCTTTCGGCTACGAGAGTGAAGGGGAATCCTACGATGCCTTCGGCGCGAGCGGTGGCTCACCCGCACTGCCCACGATCCACGACTACGTGGCCGAGGCGGCGCGGAAGGCGAAGCCGGCGGCGCGTGCACGCGGCAGCGGCGCGGCGCGGGCGAAAAGCGACGCCGCGGCCATCCGCGCCGAGGTGCGCCAGAGCGTCCAAGATCTGCAGAGCGAGTTGGACGACGACCTCGCGGCGATTGACGAGATCATCAACCCGGACGGCAAGAACGCGTTGGTGGCGCGCATCATCCAGGACATCCACAACCCGGACAGCGCGGCGGGGATTGCGGACGCGACGACGACGGTGATCCGCGAGGCGCTGGCGGGGGCGCAGGGCGGCGCCAACGTCTCGGTTGACACGCTGGTGAGCGCCGTCTGGGCGCGGCTGAGCAAGGGCGTGACCGACCCGGCGAAGCTGGCGCAGTTGCAGGCGGACATGCAGCCGCTCGTGGACACCTTGACCGGCGCGGCGGGGCCGCTGGCGGAGATCGCGGATTCGACCAAGCAGCAGAACGCGCTCACGGACTGGTTCGACCAGATTGCGGACCCCACCAGCCTGAAGTCGAGGGCACGGGGCGCTGAGGCGGCGCTGGCGGGCGGCAACACGGACGTGCTCAGCACGATCCTGTTTGGCTCCGACCCCACGCACGTCAGCCAGTCCATGCTCAGCAACCTGGCGCAGCTCGTGCCGCAGATCCAGAAGGCGATCTTCGACGCGATCGACCCGAACGATCCGCAGTCGGTGGCGAAGGCGCAGCAGGAGATGGCGGCGCTGGAGAAGGCGTTGCAGCAGGAGGCGGACAGCAACCCGATCGTGATCAGCACGACCTCGGCGCAACTGCAGGCGACCTACCAGCGCGACAAGCTGAACGCCACGGCGGCGAACAAGCCCGCGCCGAAAATGCCGGTGGACATCGACAGCCTCGCCGCGCAGATCGTGCAGGCGTTGGGCACGGACCCGATCGACTTCGGCGTGATCGTCGGCCTCTACCTGCAGGCGGGCGAGGAGATCGGCACGCTCGATGCGGCGGTGCAGAAACGCGTGACCGACGCGCAGCAACGCGCGATTGCGGCGGCGGCGGCGGCGAACGCGGCCGGGCAGCAGAAGCAGCTCACGGCGCGAACCCAGTCGGCGCTGGCAGAAGCCAGCGATGAGTCCAAGGTGTTGGACTCGATCGCCAAGAACGAACCGATCGCCAAGCGCGCCGTGGACGTGGAGGCGATTGCTCAGCAGATCGTCGCCGCCTACGCCAAGGACCCGCCGGACACGGCATACATCCTCAAGCTGTTTCTCTCGGCGGGGGACCAGGTGGGGCAGGTGTACGACCGCGTGATCAAAATGATCTCAGACGCGGGCGGCGACGTGCAGAAGGCGTCCGCGGCCCTGCAAGGACTCGCAGAGAACGCGGCGGGGCAAACGGGACAAGAGGCGGCAGCGGCGGCTGCGGCAAAGGCGGCGGCGAAACATACACCGGCGGCGCTTGCCGCCCAGGAGCAACAGGATCTGCTGGATCAGGGCATCAAGGCGCTCGCCAAATACGGCGATCCGATCCTTGCGGCGCAGAACACGGGATACGACGTACCGATCCCCGGCCTGACGCTCGAACAGGCAAATGGCTATCGCAAGAACCCGAACACGGGCCGCGGGCCGGGGCAGGAAGGGCTTGGCGGCGGCGGCCGTGGCGGCGACAGCGGCCCGGAAATCGGGTTGGCGAACCCGATCAGCATCGGTGGCGCGGCCTACATCAACCCCTACGGCGGCGTGGCGGCCCTGCAGCAGCCGGTGCTGGAGGCGCTCGGGGCGGCGGCGAAGGCGATGCAGTCGCTGGTTGAGCAGCAGAAGCAGGAGAAGCTCAAGCCGATGCAGGTCCACGTGATCAGTGTGCTGGACGGGCGCACGGTGGGCTACAGCGTCGATCACACGCTGGGCGGCGCGGCGGAGATGGCGGGACTGGGCATGCCCTTCCCCGCCGGCGGCCCCGCGGGCGGGGTGGTGCGCTGAGATGGCGGAGAGCACACGGCAACGGCTCAACGACGGGGCGGCCAAGCTGGTGCAGGCGGTGCAGTTGACGGAGCAGGCGCAGGCGCTCCTGGGAGCGGCCGGCGACGGCTCCGCGCAGCAACTGCGGCTCGGCGCCGTGCTCGCGCTGCCGGGCGTGCAGGCGAACGCGGCGGGGGCGCTGCACGCGGCGGCGAAGCTCGCCGATGCCGGGGCGCTCATCGCAACCGCCGCCGCCGACTTCGCCGCCGTCTCACGGGGCTGCCTCGCGACCGCCGTGCAGTACCACGGGCTCGCCCAGGCGCTGCTGCAGCAGGCCGCGCCGTTTGCCCCGCCGTCGCCGAGCCTCGCCGAGCTGCACCAGCAGGCGAGCGAGCAGCGGGACTAGCGTTCGCTTGCTGGCACTGGCGTGCTGTTGCCCATGGGCACCATGGCTGCGCAGCGCCGCGCCCGTGGGCGGCGCGGAGAAACCTCGCGTAGATCTACGCGAGGTTTCGGGGTGCCCCCGCGCGCGGGGGCGTTGCGTCTGTGCCGGATCGTGTTCAAAAAATGAAAATGTCCGTCCCCCGCGCGCGGGGGCGTCGCGTCCTGGCCTCACCGTGAGCAAACGTCTTCTGAGAAAACGTTTCGTTCGCCGGCAATGGCGTGCTGGGTACAATTGTACCCAGGAGGCTCACCATGCTTGCGGCCGCTATCTGTTTGTTGACGTAGTTCCGGCTCCAGCCCCAGCGCTCGCGGCAGGAGGTATCGAAGTCGGTAGAGCCAGCCTCGCGTGAATTTTTAACGATTCACCAGCGGCGCAAGCAGAACGCCCTCGCGCGCGTGGGCGTCGCCGGAGAAACCTCCCGTCGATCGACGGGAGGTTTGTTCCCGTCCCCCGCGCGCGGGGGCGTCGCGTTAACGCTGTTTCCGAAACGGAAACGGCTGCCGCGACGTCCGTCCCCCGCGCGCGTGGGCGTCGCGGAGAAACCTCGCGCAGATCTGCGCGAGGTTTGTTCCCGTCCCTCGCGCCCGCGGGCGGCGCTTTAAAAATCAAAGGTTCTAAGGAACAACTCGCGCGGCGCCTTCGCGCCCGTGGGCGTCACCCCTTCAATCGCGCGCGTCTGGGCGCGCCGGTGCGCGCTGGTGCGCGGCGCGCCGGACGAAGGCACGGCGAAGGCGCCGCCCCCGCGCAGGAGACGGCGCCGGCCACGTGGGAACACGGCTACCAGCTAGACCGCCGCAATGCGGATAGACTCGATCGCGCCGTCGAATTCCTCCTGGCGGATGACCGCGAGGATGACCGCGCGGTGTTCCGGCAGCGCCCGCACGAGGCGGGCGATGTAGAACTGCCATTCGCGCTCTTCCTGCAGGCGCGCCGCGGACACCAGTTCATCGACGGCGTGCCAGGCCCGCGTACCGCGGGGGATGAGCGCATCGACCGCGGCCTGCGCCGCATCCTGCGCCGCATCGGCCGCGCGGTACGTCCGGAAGCAGCCGAATTCCAGCGCGCTCCACGCGGCGACTTCCTCGGGGCGGGCGGACAGGGGGCGATCGTCGGTCGTCTCGGTCGTCATGGTGGGTTACCCTTTCTTCTCTGCTTAGCGGTTGAGCCACGCTTCGAGGTGCGCGGCGACCTGCAAAACGCCTTCAACCGTCGTCTGTCCCGGCTGCCGCCCCACGATGGCCGTGGCGGCCTGCAAAGCGGCGATCCGGGCTGCAAGGGCATTCGGCGCAGCCGCGTACGCTGGTGAGCCGCTGGGCGCGTCAGACGCGGCCTCCGCGGCGGCCTCCGGCGCAATCTCGCGCACGTAGCCCGCCTTGTCGAGCCCGACGCGCACACGCTGGCCGACGGCGGGCAGGGCGAGGCTGGCGAACTTGCTAACGTTCAACCAGCCCTCGCGGTCCTGAAGCTGGAAGCCCGTGCCGTTGACCGTGCGCACCGTGCCGGACAGCGCGGTATAGCCGTTCGTGGTCATCGCTACCGACCTCCCGCGCAGCCGGCGCAGAGCGTAATCGCCGCGCCGCCGTCCCAGCCGTTCGTGTAGGTGCGCACGCCGGACGTTCCGCCGCAGTGGTAGCAGCGGGGCAGCGCCGCTGCCAGACTGTGGCAGCACGTCCGCCGCGCGGCGTAGCCCTTGCAGGTGCACGTCCAGCCGCCGCGGACCAGGCTGACGCTGTAGACGGTCTCGCCGTCTGAGCTGAGGGCGCCGTACTCGCTCGGCGAGCGGTAGCCGAGTTCGACGGTGTGGGGGTCGCGGGCCGTAGAATGGGTGCGGGGGGAAGTCGCGTTCATGGTGGGTTCCTCCTGATTGGCCCGGCGGGTGTCGCAAGCACCTGGCCGGGCCGCTTGCTGTCTGCGCGGTGTCCGCGTGTGGCCTCCCTTCACTGATAACAATACTACAACTCACGAGAACGTGTCAATAGTTCTCTTGAAAATAAAACGGTTATCTGGACAGATAGCCCGTTCTCGTGTAGACTCGTAACAACGGAGGTGAGGAGATGCCCACGACGGGCGAAGATCAGTTGCTCCGCGTCCCTCAGGTGGCCCAGCGGCTGGGACTGAGCACCGCCACGGTGCTGGCCTGGCTGCGCGATGGCCGGCTGAAGGGTTTTCGGCTCGGCGGCACGCGCGCGGGCTGGCGGGTGCGAGCGGAAGACCTCGATGCGTTCATTGCCGATCGCGCTGGTGAGCGAGGCGACGCACCATGAGCGAGCAGCCACGAGCCGCGATTTACGTGCGCGTGTCGAGCGAACAACAGGAAGACAACTCCAGCCTTGCCAGTCAGGAAGCGGCGTGTGCGGTCTACTGCGAGACACACGGCTACGCCGCGGCTGCTGTCTACCGTGACGTGCATACGGGCAGCCAATGGCGAGAGCGCCCAGGGCTGCACCGCCTGCTGATAGCACTGCGGCCGGACGGCGTTTCCGTGGTGGTCTGCTACGCGCTGGATCGGCTCAGCCGCGATCAAACGCATCTCGGGGCGATCGTCGATCTGCTCGATGACGCCGGCGTGCGCCTGGAGTTCGTGACCGAAAACTTCGAGCAGAGTGCCGTTGGCACGTTCATTCGCAGCGCAAAGGCGTTCGTCGCGCAGGTCGAACGCGAGAAGATCATCGCCCGCACGGGGAGTGGGCGCACCGCACGGGTGAAGGCGGGGAAGCGGCTCGCCGGTGGGAAGCCGCCGTATGGCTACCAGTGGACGACGGTGACGAAAGAAGCGCTCACCCCAGAACAGAGCGAGAAAGTGATCGTCCGCCGCATCTTTGCCGCGGCGGCTGCGGGATGCGGGCCGCGGGTGATCGCCAACCAGTTGACCGCGGGGGGCGTGCCGAGTCCGATCGGGCAGGCGCGGTGGTGGCACACGACGGTCCGGGGGGTGCTGCGCAACCCGCTCTATATGGGCGAGAACCGGGCGCTACGCTGGCAAGCCGTGCCGACACAGAAGCCCCGCGCCGGCGCCAAGCGCCACCACAGCGGACGTATCCGCGAAGACGCCGCGCAGATCATGCTCGCTCCCGTCGAACCGCTGGTGAGCGCAGCCACATGGAGGGCGGCACAGGCGACGTACCGGCCGGCAGCGCCGGTCAGCGACCCTGAGGCCGTGACATTGCGCGGGCATGTGGTCTGCGGCGGCTGCGGCCGGGCGATGGCCCTCTATCGCTACGTGGATGGCCGGCGCGCCTACCGCTGCGCCGGCGAAGCCGGCTGTCTGCCCCGCCGCAGCGTTGCGGCGTCGGCGGCGGACGCGGCGGCATGGCAAACGGCGCAGCGTATTCTGCTCAACCCCGACCTGATCCGCGTGCAGGTCGAGCAGCGCGCCCAGCGCGATCCCGTGCGCGACGAGATCGCGTCGCTCGATCGGCAGCTCGCGAAGGCGCGGCGCAGTCAAGCGAACCGCGCCTTCGCGCTCGGCGGCGTGGATGAGCCGGACGCGCAGGCGCCGCTCCTGGCGGCGCTCAAACACGACGCCGCGTTGATCCGACAACTCGAAGCCGAGAAAGCCGAGCTGCTGACGCAGCGCCTCGACTGGGAAGCGGCGTCCGCGCGGTTGGCGACGCTCAGTACGTGGTGTCAAACGGTGGCCAGCAACCTGGACCGCTTCGACCCCGACGATCGCCGGCTCGTGTACGCCGCGCTCGGCGTGCGGGTCATCGTTGCGCAAGACCGAAGCGTGCATGTTGAGGGCGACGTTCCTCTTGAATGTGCAAGCGTACAAGGCCGCGAGTAGTCCAGCCCGAACATGTCTTCGATCACGACGCGGTGGCTGAGGCCGATGCCGAGGGCGAAGCGGCCGCGGGCGGCGAGCTGCGCCGTCAGCGCCTGCTGCGCCAGCGCCGCCGGGTGGCGCGGATAGGTCGGCACCACGGCGGTGCCCAGCTCGATGCGCTGCGTCTCGCGACCGGCGATGGCGAGCGTGGTGATCGCCTCGAGGTCGAAGACGTTGGGCAGCCAGGCGGAGGCGAAGCCGGCCCGCTCGGCCTGCTGCGCCGCCTTGACTATGCCGTCGATCGTCGGCTGCCCGCCGGGCATGGAGAGCATCGTGCCGATATGCATGGACCGCCTCCGGGCGAGGAAACAGGGAATGGGGAACAGGGAATAGAGGGGTCGGAAGCGCTCCGATCGCTTGTCTGCGGCGCCGGCTCAGCGTACGCGAAGCGGCGCCGGGCAATGATAGCATGCGCGTGCGGGGCCGGGAGTGCAGGGCCGTCTCGCGATCCACCGTGTACCGCCCCTGTTCCCTGTTCCCTGTTCCCTGTCCCCTATTCCCTCGCCCGGAGGTGCCGCATGTTTATCGCCATGAACCGCTTTCAGATCGCGCCGGGGCAGGGCAAGGCGTTCGAGGAGCGCTGGGCCACGCGCGAATCGTATCTGAAGGACGTGCCCGGCTTCGTCGGCTTCATGCTGCTCAAGGGCGACAGCGAGGGCGAGTACATCAGCCACTCGACCTGGCGGGACCGCGCCGCCTTCACCGCCTGGACGCAGTCGCCCGCCTTCAGCGCCGGCCACGCGCAGGGCTCGATGGCGGGTATGCTCTCCGGCCCGCCGCACGTCTCGCTGTACGAGGCCGTGCTCGTCGGACCGTAGGCAGCCGGCAGAGTCTCCCACGAGCGCGGCGGGCGTGCTACGGTGCAACGTGCAGGAGCGATCCGGCAAACCCGGCACTGCCTTGCGCGCGGCAGCGCGGCGCCACGAGGAGCGACCATGACCACGCAGGACACGCACGACGATACCGACAGCGCCGCGCAGGCGTCGGAGTGGCCCGAGCTGGAGAAGCTCGTCGCGGACGTAAAGACGAAGCGCGCGGAGGAGCTGGCCCGCCAGGAGGAGCAGCGCACCCGCGCTCAGAAGGCGCAACAGGACGCGGAGAAAGCCTGGGAGACGCTGCGCGCCCAGGCGAGCCTGGACGACCTGGCGGAGAAGCTGGGCGAGCTCGGTGTAACAGCGCGGACCACGGAAACGGTCGCTGGTGCTAATTCGGCGGCGCTGGAGCTGTCGCGCCTGCCCAAGGGCGAGACGGCGATCATCCGCGTCGATACCTCACCCTCGCGCAGCGGTCCGCCGCGCACCACGATCCAGGTGCAGCGCGGCACGCAGCAGCTCTCGCCCACCACCCTGAACGTGAACACCAACAGCGAGCTGCGGAAGCAGCTGATCGAGATCGCGCAGAAGCTGCTGGGCTAGCCACCGCGGACCTACCACCGCCGCCCGTGAACGCGTGTCTCCTTTCCCGCCTCGGGAAGGGACGGCTTTCGCTGCGAGGACAGGCTTGGGCGGCCAGCGCCGGCGCCCCTGTCGCCGTGTGCCGCGATTCCTGTTTCTTTGCGCTTTGCAAGCCGTGCGCGGCAATTGCTTGCGAGTTCGGCGCGTGTCGGCCGCCTTTGCTTGACAATGCCGGGGTCGCTGGATATGCTCGCGCCGTTCCGCGCCCCGTACCCGCGGGGAGCGCGATCTGAAATCGAGGAGAGTGCGATGGCCGATCGGTTTCAGCGCCCGATTTCCCGGCGGCGGTTTGTGCGCGGCACGGCCTCCCTGAGCGCCGGCCTGTTCGGCCTGGCGATCGCCGGCTGCAGCAGCAGTAATAACAACGGCAACACCAAGAAGGCGAGCACCGTGGCGCCCGCAGCCAGCCAGGCCGCCGCGGCCACAACCGTGGCGGCGACGCGCGCGGCAACGGCTGCCGCCGGCGCCTCGGCCGCGGCTTCGGCTGCCGCCTCACCCGCCGCGGCGCGCAGCCCCGCGGCAAGCACGCTCAAGCTCCCCGGCGACGTGGGGTTCGGCTTCATCTCCTCGTTCACCGGGCCGCTGGCGACGGTCTACCAGGAATTCGTGGCCGGCGCCAAGCTGGCGATCGACGAGATCAACGGCAGCGGCGGCGTCGGCGGGGTCAAGTTCACGCTGGAGCAGGCGGACGACCAGTCGAACCCGGCCCAGGTGCCCGCCGCCGCGCTGGGTGTGGTCGATAAAAAGTTGCACTTCTGCATCGGGCCGATCGGCTCGAACGCGATCAGCGCCTCGCCCGCGCTCAACCAGGCGAAGATCATCCAGTGCGGCTACTCGGACAACCCCCAGCTCGCGGACGCGTCCAAGTTCCCCTACTCGTTCCGCTTCGTCTGGTCGGCCGAGCAGTCGTCGAAGCTGCTGATCGATTACTTCACCAAGCAGCTCAAGTTCACCAAGATCGCGATCCTGGCCGAGAACACCGTCTACGGCCAGACCGACGCGCCCACCACGTCCAAGTACATGGACAGCCTGAGCCTCAAGCCCACCGTAAATGAGTACTTCCAGTCCGGCACGGCGGATTTTACGCCGCTGCTGCGCAAGGTCCAGGACGCGGGCAGCCAGGCGATCGTCTGGTGGACGCAGGGCGGGCCGGAAGCCATCACCGTGCTCAAGAACATGAACGACATCAAGCTGGATCTGCCGATCGCGGGCATTGGCTTCGCCGGCGGATTGGTGAAGGGCGTCGTGCCCGACGCGCTGCTGGACAAGACGCTGTCAGTCGCCTGGAAGCGGCTGACCTACAGCGACAGCGAGCCGATCTCGCAGAAGGTGAAGGACTGGAACAAGCGGCTGGGCGACGCCGGCGGCCTGGGCAAGATCGGCAGCGGCGGCACCTCGCCCTTCTACGACTTCGTCTACTACATGAAGGCGGCGATCGAGGCGACGGGCGGCACGGACAGCACCGCGATCGTCAAGTACATGGAGGCGACGCCCTACGATGGCCTCGTCGCCAACTTCGACGGCATCACGGCGAAGGACCACACGATCGTCAAGGACGGCGCGATCAGCCTGGGCACGCTCAGCTCGTGGAACGCGGCGGACAAGGTCTTCCTGAAGCGGCCGGCGGGGCTGTGAGGGAGGGCGGGGCGACCTCACCCTCACCCCCGTCCCCTCCCCCTCTCCAATAGCACAGCGTGATTGGAGAGGGGGAGGGGCGATCCTGGGGAGGAAGTTCCAGGGCGGCGTCGGGTTAGCGGGGCGCCGCGGGGCGCGCCTGCGGCGCGAAGGGCGCAGTTGATTCGAGATGGCTGTTCCACAGCCATTGGCATGCGCCCCCACAGGTGGCCGGGAAGCCCCGCCTTCAGCCCCAAAGCTTCGTACTGAGATCTCCCCTTCCCCTAGAATTGGGGGAAGGGGCTGGGGGATGGGGGCCAGCCCCGGTGAACTCCTTCCTCGCCGATGTCTTCATTCCCGCGCTGGGCATCGGCGCGCTGTATGGGCTGGTGGGGATCAGCTTCAACCTGATCTTCGCCCCGGCCGGCACCTTCAACTTCGCCCAGGGCCAGATCGTGATGCTCGGCGGGCTGATGGCGCTGAGCTTCTACCAGCAGAACGGCTGGCCGGTGCTGCTCGCGCTCGTCGCGGTGATGGCGATCGGCGCGGCCGTGGCGCTGGCCGAAGAACGGATCGCCGTCTGGCCGGCGCTGCGGCGCGACCCGCGCGGCATCGGCTGGGTGCTGAGCACGCTGGCCGTGTTCACGATCATCCAGAACCTCGCCATCTTGCGGTGGGGCACCACGCCGCAGAACGTCAAAAGCTTCCCCGGCCTCTCCGTCAGCCGCCGCGACGTGCTCGGCCTGCAGCTCGCGCCGTATCATTTCGGCGTGCTGCTGATCGCCGTCGCGATCACCGTGGGCCTGTACCTGTTCTCCCGCCGCTCGGCGATCGGCCGGGCCACCGCCGCCGTGGCGCAGGACCGCGACGCGGCGGCGCTGCGCGGCGTCAACGTGCGGCTGGTGATCTCGCTCGGCTTCGTGATGGGCGGGGCACTCGCCTGCCTCACCGGTATGCTGGCCGCGCCACTCACCCTCGCCACGGTCAACGTCGGGCTGACCTTCACCTTCCGCGGCTTCACGGCGGCGGCGCTGGGCGGCATGGGCGATAATACCGGCGCCCTCGCCGCCGGCCTGGCGCTCGGCCTGATCGAGCAGCTCACGCTGCGCTACTGGCAGGGCGGCTACGTGAACCTGGTGATCTTGCTGGTGCTGCTCGGGCTGCTGCTGGTCCGGCCGGAGGGGCTCTTCGGCCAGGCCGTGCCGAGGCGGGTGTAGCGATGAGCGTCGCCTCGCGCAGCGCAAGGCGTCCCGCCGGCCGCGGCCTGGGCGCGGCGGTCGTGCGCAACGCGCCGCTGCTGCTCGGCCTCGGCGTGCTGCTGCTCTTCCTGCTCTGGACGCGGGTGGATATCGGCGGCGCCTGGTCCAGCGTGCATCGCAAGCCGCTCTTCCTCGCCAACCAGCTCATGCTCTACATGCTGGTGGCGATCGGGCTGAACCTGATCAGCGGCTACGTCGGCGCCGCCTCGATTGGCCACATCGCGCTCTACGCGATCGGCGCCTACAGCGTGGCGATCCTCACCGTGAACCACGGCTGGGGCTTCTGGCCGGCGCTGCTGGCCGGCGGGCTGGTCGCCGCCGCCGCCTCGCTGCCGGTGGGACTGATCCTGCTGCGCCTCTCGGGCTGGTACTTCTCGGTGATCACGCTGCTGCTCGTGGTCGTGGTCAACGATTTAGAGATCCAGAAGGCCGGGCTCACGGGCGGTGGCGCGGGCATCTTCGGCCTGACCATGCCGCACCTCTTCGGCGTGGCGCTCGATCTGCGCGGCTATCTCTATCTCTTGATCGCGGTGAATTTGCTCGTCTTCCTGCTGCTGCGCCACCTGGTGGAAAGCTCGCGCTGGGGCCGCGCCTTTGTGGCCGTGCGCGACGTCGAGCCGGCGGCCTGCGCCGTGGGCGTGCATCCCTTCATGGTGCGCGAGTCGGCGCTGGCGATCAGCGCCTTCATCGCCGGGCTGGCGGGCGGCCTGTTCGCGCCGCTGCCCGGCACGATCAACCCCGACGCCTTCCCGATCATCGACTCGATCTTCTTCCTGCTGGCCGTGCTGGCCGGCGGCTTCGGCACGGTGGCCGGGCCGGTGGTGGGCATGGCCGTGCTGTTCAGCCTGCCGCAGGTGCTGGCCGAGCAGGCCTCGCTGCGTCGCTACAGCTTTTTGGTCTACGGCGTCGTGCTGCTGCTGCTGGTCATCTTCCTGCCCGAAGGGATCGTCGGCGGCGTGCAGCGGCTCTGGCGGCGCCTCACCGGCCGCGCCGCCTACGATGCTTACGCGGCCGCCGGTGCGGAGAGCGGCGCCGAGGCCGGACGCGACGGGCGGGAGGCGGCCGCGGGCCTCGGCGCGCTCGCCGTGCTGGCGGTGCCGCGTCCGCTGGCGGCCGGGCTGCGGCGGCTGGCGTTCAGCGGCGCCCGCTCCGGCGCGGCCGCGACAGGGCCGGCAGCAGCGCCGGCCAGCAGCCGGGCGCCTGCCGCGCAAGCCGTCATCGCTGAGCGCGCGAACACCGAGGCCGAGTTCGCGCTCGAATCGATCGGCATTCGTAAATCGTTCGGCGACGCGGTGGCGCTGGACGGCGTGACGCTGCGCGTGCGGCCGGGCACGGTGCACGCGGTGATCGGCCCGAACGGCTCCGGCAAGACCACGCTCTTGAACATCGCCTCCGGCTTCTACCGCCAGGACGCGGGCCAGATCCGCGTCTTCGGCCGGCGCGTGGCGCGCGGGCGGCCCTACCGCGCCATTCGTCATGGCCTCGCCCGCACCTTCCAGACGCAGCAGCTCCTGCCCGAACTCTCCGTGCTGGAAAACGTGATGCTCGGCTGCCACGCCCGCGGCCACGTCTGGATGCTGGACGGCATGCTGCCCCTGCCGCACGTGCGCCGCGAGCGGCGGCGCTTCCAGCAGACCGCGCACGCCTGCCTCGACCTGGTCGGCCTCGGCCGCGGCTTCGCGGAGACGCCGGCGGGGCTGTTGCCCTTCGCCCACCAGCGGCTGGTCGAGATCGCGCGGGCGCTGGCCGGCCGGCCGCGGGTGCTGCTGCTGGACGAGCCGGCCTCCGGCCTGCATGCGGGCGAGGTGCAAGCCTTCGCCGCATTGGTGCGGTCGCTGCGGCAGGCGGGGCTGACGATCGTCCTGGTGGAGCACAATTTCGGCCTCGTCTCCGAGCTGGCCGACACGATCACGGTGCTGGACGCGGGCGCCGTGCTGGCCGAGGGCGACTTCGAGACGGTGCGCAACGACCCGCGCGTGGTGGAGGCGTATCTTGGCGGGTGATGCAGCCGCACGGGCAGGCACCGCGGGGCAGACACCGGCCGACGGCGCGGTGCCGGCGCTGGCCGTCGAGCGCATCGTCGCCGGCTACCACGGCAGCGAGGTGCTGCACGGCATCAATCTCGTCGTGCCGCCGGGCGGCGCCGTGCTGCTGCTGGGGCCGAACGGCGCGGGTAAGTCCACGACGCTGGCGACGATCTCCGGCCTGCTGCGGCCGCGCGCCGGCAGGGTGCTGCTGGCCGGCCGCGATGTGAGCGGCCTGCCGGCGCACGAGCGGGCGCGGCTGGGCGTCGCCCATGTGCCGGAGGGACGGCGCATCTTCCGCCGCCAGACGGTCGCGGAGAACCTGCTGATCGGCGCCGACTTCTGCGGGCACGACCGCGCCTGGCGCAACGAGGCGTTCGCCTGGGTCTTCGACCTCTTTCCCGTGCTGGCGCGCAAGCGCGGTCACACCGCCTCCACGCTCAGCGGCGGCGAGCAGCAGATGCTGGCGGTGGCGCAGGCGATGATGAGCCGGCCGCGCCTGCTGCTGCTGGACGAGCCCTCGGCCGGGCTGGCGCCGGCGCTGGTAAAGCAACTGATGGAGCGGGTGCGGCTGCTGCACGAGCGCGGCATCGCCCTGCTGATGGTGGAGCAGGTGGTCGCCAGCGCCCTCGCCATCGCCGACTACGTCTACGTGCTGCGCGACGGCCAGATCGTGGCCGAAGGGCCGGCCGCGGCGATGCAGCAGGCCGAGCTGGAGAGCCGCTACCTGGCCGCGACGTTGTAGGCGCGCCGCTTCGGGCCACGCGCGGGGACTACGCTGACTGCCAGCGATATTCGAGGGTTGGTAGGGCGCTCCGCTGCGTAGCAGGCCATCAATCCGCGCGCAAGGGATGGAAAACCGTGCCCGGCTCGTCGGCGTTGCTCAGGGGATAGGCGTAGAGGGCGGCCGCGGCCGCACGCGTGCGCTTCAGTCCCTCGCGCAGTTGCTCGCGTGCCGCCTCGTCCAGCGGTCCATGCGTCTGCTCGACGACGCCGAGCATGGCCTCGACCAGCGCCGCCTCGCGGTCATCGCTCTGCTGCGCCTCTGCCATGCCGCCCTCCCACCGCTGCATACCAGCCATTCGGGGGCAAGGATAGCGCGGCAGGGACGCCGGCGGCTACGGTCCGGTAGCGCGATCTGGAAGCAGCCCCCTTCGCGGACAGTGTACTGCCGATAATGCATCAGCACCGACACGGCGGGGCGCATGGCAAGGTAAGACGGGCGAACGATCAGCTACTCTCGGCCTGAACTTGCAGTCGGTAGTTTGAGTACGGCCGTGTCGGTTCCGTGACCAGTTCGTACGGAGAGACCTGGCCGGGTTGGATAGTATCAAGAGAGGCGAAGGTAAAGTCCGTGCCAACCACCGTGCCGTCCGCCGCATAGAAAGTTGCAATGATCTGCACGAACTTTGCCGGCGCGCTGCCATCATTCCGCACCTGGCCGGCAATATGCGTGAAGCCTATCGAATCCAGGCTCACACGAGCGTCGCCCACCAGCGAGATGCCCTGAAACGGCACATCTGAGGCCGGCTCCCATTGAGTCTGCAAGGAGTATTGGCTGATTCCAGCAGGCGGAGTCGTGAGAAGGAGATCGAATGGAGCGATGTCTCCCGCTGCGAGGACGTCTAACGTCGTGAACGTGTCTTCCGTGGCAAGAAAATTTCCTGCTGAGTCGGTAAACGTTCCGATGATATTGACAAACTCGATGGCTTGCCCAGTGTCGTTTCTGACTTCGCCGACGACGTGAAAAGCACCGATCGAGTCCGTGAAGCTGGACGAGCTGAGCAGAGTGACCCCAGCATCGGCAACCGCGTGCCTGCTGCCGGCGAGCACCGACACCAGCAGCAGAAAGAGAATTGGCTTGTCCGGGATTATGCTTGCGTTTCCGGTTGCGAGGGCGAGCACCGACACCAGCAGCAGAAAGAGAATTGGCAGCACACCCAAGCGCCTCAAGCCAATCCTCCTTCGCACCGATCTCACGGCGAATCAGCGATCAGGCTTCCGCCGGGAGCCGGGCGCGGCTTAGCAGAAGAGGTCGATCTCGCCGTTGAGGCCGGGGCGCGCCACCGGCGCCCGCCCCGTGCCGGGGCAGAGGCCCACCGTTGTGCTGAAGGGCACGCCTCCGAACACCGTCGGCGGCACGATGATCACCGGCACGAAGGGCACGCCGCCCAGCGCCGTGATCGCCACGGGGAAGACGTAGCCGGGGAACTGCGCCAGCACGAAGACCGGCACGCCGATCGCGGTGCTGATGAAGGCGGGCGTGAAGGCGTTGACACCGGCGATCGGCTGCACCGGCGACTGGATATCGAGCGCCGTGTAGGAGTCGGTCGCATCGGTGGTGTTGATCAGGTGCACGGCGTTGTAGATGCTGCGCGGCAGGTCGGGCAGCAGCACGCTCACCGGCGAGAGGGTGAGGCTGGCGTTGCCGAAGTCATCGGTGTTCAGCATGCCCTGCTGCACCAGCGTCAGCACCACGGGCGCCAGCGCCTTGGGCGCGATCTGCACCTGCTGCATGGCTGGCGGCAGGTTCCTGCCCGCGCAGGAGAAGTCGCCGCCCGTAAGCGGCAGGCAGGTGAAGATCGCGTAGCTCGCGTTCGGCTTCGCCCCGGCGAGGGAGATGCTGATATTGGCCTGCGGTCCGGTGATCGTCGTCGCGCCACCCGTGCCCTGGCCGCTGCCGTTGGCGAAGAAGGTGCCGCTGGCAAGCCACGCCAGCGCCGGCCGCGGCGCGCCTACCGCAAATCCGCCCACCAGCAGCGCCAGCAGCAAGGCGAGCGCAGCCAACGGGCGCGAAGGGCGGCGGCGCGGCGCAAACACGTTCACGGCAGTCTCCGTCAGCGGAAATGCTGTTCTGTGTAATCCCTTGCGGACTCCACGTCTGTTCAAGGATCGGCTACGGCGGGCCGGATAGCAAGGCCAGCGCCGCGATTCTGCCATAAACGCTGATCATAACGGCAGCCGCCCGGCGCCCCGCGCCCGCGCCAGCGCCGCCGTCAGTGCCGGCACGACCACGGCCCAGTCGCCCGTGATCGTGTAATCGGCCGTCTTCGCGATCGGCGCCCGCGGGCTGCTGTTGACCGCGACGATTGTGCCCGCCTTCAGCACGCCGACCATGTGGTTGAAGCTGCCGCTCACCCCCACGGCGAGATAGAGCGCGGGCGCGATCGCGCGCCCGGTGAGGCCGATCTGGCGCTGACGCGGCAGCCAGCCCAGGTCCGTGACCACGCGCGTGGCGCCGACCTCGGCGTGCAGTTCGGCCGCAAGCGCATGGATCGCCGGCAGGTGTTCCGGCCCGCCCACGCCGCGCCCTACGCCGACCACGATCGCCGCCACCGCCAACTCCGCCACGTTCGCCCGCGGGTCCGGCCGTGCTTCCAGCAGGCGGATGCCGAGCCGCGCCTCGGGCTGCCCCGCGTTCAGCGGCCGCGTGTGCACGGTCGGGTGCGGCAGCGGCTCGGGCACGGAGAGCAGGCCGGGCCGCACCGTCGCCATCGCCGGCGCCGTGGTGCTGTAGACGGGAGCGACGATGTTGCCGCCGAAGGCTGGCTTCAGCATCACCAGCCGGCCTTCGGCGTCCACGCGCAGGCCGATGCAATCGCCGGTGAGGCCGAGACCCAGCCGCGCCGCCACGCGGGGCGCCAGGTCGCGGCCGGCCGCGCTGGCGGGCAGCAGTACGGCGAAGGGGCGTGTCTGCCGAATCGTCAACTCCAGGCGGCCCGCGTGCTGCTCCAGGCCATCCAGGTCAAATGCGCCGTCACCGCCGACGCGCTGCACCAGGTCGGCGCCGTGGGCCGCCAGCCGCTCGTAGACCCGTTCATCGCCGCCGGGAACGGCCGCGACGGTGTGACCCTCGATCGCGTCGGCGATCTCGCCCGCAGCCCCGAGCAGCTCGAAGGCGGAGGGGCGCGGCCGGCCCGCGTGCAGCTCGATCCAGACCAACACCGCCTGGCCGCGCTCGGGCGGGCGCTGGCGGGCGCGCGGCCGCGCTTCGCCGGCGGTGCGCGCGAAGGCGCCGCGCTCAAGCAGCCTCTCGACCAGCTCCTCCGCCAGGGCGGCCGGATCGTCGCCAGAAAGCACCTCGCCCAGCCGCTGTGGCCGCTCCTCGTAGACCTCGCCCACCCAGGTCGGTGAGCCGGCCGCGCCGAAGCGCTCCGGCGGACCGAGGTCCGCGGCGCTGAGCGTGACGATCGCGTCCTGGTCGATCGCGTCGAGCTGCTCCTGCCGCGGCCAGACCTCCTCGCCGATCGCCTCGGAGACGGTGACGAGCGCCGGCAACGGGCACTGCACCAGGTCGATGCCGTCGTCCGTCTCGCGCTCGGCGGTGAGCGTGCGCGCCGCCTCGTCGATCTGCAGGGCGCGCACGCCGCTCAGGTGCGGAATGCCGAGCAGCTCGGCCACCTCCGGCCCCACCTGGCCCGTCTCCGAGTCGGTGGAGTGGCGGCCGCAGAGGATCAGGTCGTAGGCGCCGGGCTGCAGCGCCGCGGCCAGCGCCCGCGCCGTGGCCAGCGTGTCGGCACCGGCGAAGGCGCGGTCGTTGAGATGCAGGGCGCGGTCGGCGCCGAGCGCCAGCGCCTGCTCGAGGATCTCGCGCGCCTGCGGCGGCCCCATCGTGATCGCGGCGAGGCTGCCCCCGTACGCCGCGCGGTGGGCCGCGGCGAAGCCCAGGGCACGGTTTTCAAACGAATCCATCAGCCCGGCCACGCCCTCGCGCACCACGCGCCTGGTTTCCGGGTCGAAGCGGATGCGGGCGACGTTGGGAACCTGCTTCATGCAGACGGCGAGGGAAAGCGGCACGGCGGCGGCTCCGGCGCGAGATGCGCGGCTTGCGCTGCGAGTACGGCGCCCGGCAGGGCGTGGATCTGCCCCGCGCCCCCGGCTAGCTGTTCATGAAGACGCGCAGCTCGTCCACCATCAGCCGCGGCAGGAACTGCAAGGAGAGCAGGTTGTTGCCCGAGCGCCACTCCCAGCCGACGTGCGGCACACCCGGGTGCGGCGTGCCGGAGACGGCGCGGCCGATCAGGAACTTGCTGTTGGGCGGCTGGATCTCCGTGCCTGAGGGCGGATCGAGGAAGCCGCTGATCGCCACGTCAATGCCGGTGGCGCTCTGAATGCGGCGCACCAGCTCCGGCTCGTCGTCCAGTTCCTTATCCGTGGCGCAGATCTGCGGAAACTCGACCACGCCCGGCTCGCGCTCCAGCAAGAACACGGTGGTGTCGCCCGTGCGTGTGCTGATGATGAACAGGTGCAGGACGTGTTCGGTCTGGGTTTTGGGCATGGCGTCACACCCTTCGCGGCGGCCGGACCGGGCCAGGGCTATCGTAGCGTAGCGGCCGGGCACTGTCGCGCGCCCGGCGCCTCTCTGCCTCGCTCGGGCTCGGCTGCGCATTGCAGGTCTCCGACAGTTGCGCTGCGCTCTGGCCCGACGTGGGAAGGGTTGGTTTGAGGACGACCGGATCTCCTCGAACTCCACCCTTCCCGTATCAGGAAGGGAGACGCGCCTTCAGGCGCGGCGGGGTTAGGCGCGCGTGCCTGGTCCGCGACTGCTACACTCGCGGCGTCCCCGCGGGTCTCTGCCGGGGCCCTTGGCTCTTGTCATTTTTAAGGAGACGAGCGATGCGCTTGAGCCTGGCCTACGAGATGCAGCGGCCGCTGGTGGACGACCATGCCGTGATCGAGGAGACGATCGAGCAGGTCGTGCTCGCCGACGAGATGGGCTTCGACAGTGTCTGGTTCGTGGAGCACCACTTTCTCACCAGCTTCTCGATGTCGCCCTGCCCTGAGGTGATCTTCGGCGCCCTCAGCCGCCTGACCAGGCGCATTCGCCTCGGCTTCGGCGTGGTGATCCTGCCCTACCACCACCCGGTGCGCGTGGCCGAGCGCGTGGCGATGGTCGATCATCTCTCCGGCGGCCGCGTCGAGTTCGGCACCGGCCGCTCGGCGCCGTACGAGCAGATCGGCATGGGCATCGACCCGCGCAACACCCGCGCCATGTGGGAAGAGTCGCTGCGCATGATTCCGAAGATCTGGGAGGACGGGCCGTTCTCCTGGGAAGGCCAGTTCTGGAACGTGCCCCCGCGCGACGTGCGGCCCAAGCCGTACCAGAAGCCGCACCCGCGCATCTGGGTGGCGGCGCTGCAGCCTTCGACCTACCGGCTGGCGGCGGAGCTGGGCATCGGCGTGATGGCGCTGAGCGTGGCCGCGCCGTCCTATCTTGAGCCCTACATCAGGGAGTACAAGACGAACGTGCGCCGGGCGCAGCCGGTGGGCAAGTTCATCAACGACCAGTGGCTGAGCGCGACGATGGGCTTCTGCGGCGAAGACGATGCGGCGGCGCGCGAGCTGGCGGCGCGCTCGCTGCGCACCTTCTTCGGGCCGGACCGGCCCTATCTCAAGGACCAGATGCATCTCTACGCGCAGCTCGTCGAGTCCTGGGGCGGCGTGCCGGATCACCTGCAGGCGAACTTCGCCCGCTACATCAAGCAGGAGGAGAAGCAGGACGGGCAGGACAGGGCCGCGAGCGCGCCCGCAGTCGATCTCTCCGGCGGCTCCGGCCAGATCGCCGCGGCGCTCTGGAACCAGATCGACGCCGACACGCTGGTCGAGCGCGGCGTGCTGGTGGCCGGCGACCCGGAGAGCTGCCTGAAGAGCATCGCCATCCACGAAGCCGCGGGCGTGGACGAGCTGCAGTTCCTGATGGCGACGGAAACGGTGCCGCACGAGCAGGTGCTCTCGTCGATCGAGTTGTTCGGCAAGCACGTGATTCCCGCGCTGAAGCGGCTGCCGGCCACGCGGGGCTGAGCGGCGCCAGGGGCAGCCGGTGCTACGCCGAACGGCGCAGCGGCTCAGGCGAGCGCACCTGGCGAAAGCCGGCGAGGCGGCCGAAGAGGCCGCGGCGCCGCTCCGGCAGGGGATCGCTGTCCGGAATGAGCGATCGCACGATCTCGCGGATCGCACGCGAGGCCGGCGCGTTCGGCGCCTGCTTCACCGCGGGAACGCCCGTCTGCAGGCCGTATTGCAGCGCCTTGTCGTGGGGAATGCTGAAGGCGACGGGTATGCCAATGGCGCGGCTCAACTCTTCTGCCGTGGCGCCCTTCACGGCGCCGCGATGGTTCATCACCAGCTTCAGCTTCGCCAGTGGGAAGTTGAGATCGCGCAGCATGCTCACCACCGCGGTCATGTCCTTAACGCTGGTCAGATCCAGCGAGGTGACGCCCAACGCCACTGTTGCCAGATCGACGGCGGCCGCCACGGTGTAGGTGAACGCCTGCGGCGCATCGAGCACGACATAATCGAACGACTGCGCGAGCAGGCCGATCACCCGGCGCGTCGTCTCGGGCGTGGTCGCGTCCCACTCGCTTGCATCGCGCGAGGAGGGCAGCACCAGCAGACCGGAGGGATGCGGCGTCAGGTAGCGGGCGATCGTCGCGTAGGTGATGCTGCCGATCTCGCGCACCACATCGGCCACCGTGTGCTGCGCCGGCACGTCGAGCGTGAGCGCGACATCGCCGAAGCGGGCGCTGAGATCGACCAACGCCACGCGCGCGTGGGAGACCATCGCCAGGTCTACGGCCAGGTTGGTGGCGAGCGTCGTCTTGCCGCAGCCGCCCTTGGGACCGAAGACTGCGATCACTTTGCCGCCGGGCTGCGCGGAGATCGCATTCCCCTCGTCCCCCGCTTCGTCGCGTGTGCGCGTCGTGCTCGTGCGCCGCAGCGCCCCGGCCACGGCGTTGTAGAGCGGCTGGCCGGCGGCGGGCGCCGCCACCACGTCGCGCGCCCCGGCGATCATCGCGCGGCGCACGGCGGCGCCGTCGGTCTGGCTGGAGTAGACGATGACCGGGATCTCGGGCTGCGCCGCGGCCAGGGCGCGCAGCGTCTGCAGGCCGCGCTCCACCGGCGGCTCCAGGCCGAGCAGCACGGCGTCGGGCCAGCCGTCGCGGATCAGCAGCTCGCTCTCGACGCCGAACGTGCCCATCGCGCCCACGTTCAGGCCGCAGGCCAACGCGCTGCCTTCCATCGCTTCGCGGGCCACGGGATCGGCGTCGAGGATAACGACGACTGGCTGTTCTGCCGCGCTCATGAGTGGCTGCGCCTCCAGCTCCGTGCGGTTTCCGGCCGGCCAACGGGGAACGGCGCCCCGCCGGCGCCTGCTATACCCTGCCTATGCTGAGTATCGGCCGCTTGGCGCGGCGGCATAGCCCCGACGCCGCAGGCGCGATGCAGCGCCGTTACCGGCGGTTGAGCACGCGCGGTCGCCCGTGGCGAACCTCTGCAGGGGCCGAATTACCGCCGGTCAGTCGTACGCTTGCACGGCCGTAGCGATCGGCGCTGGCATCTGTACCGGCCGCGGCGCCACGCCACGGCTGAAGGCGCCTCGCCAGGGCAAGACGACCAGCGGATACGAGCGGCCATCCGGGTGGCGCAGCCAGCGCACGGCGCGGCTGCCCGGCGCGCCCGGCCGGCCGGCCACCTCGGCAACGTCCCGCACGCGCACGCCGTCGAAGCGCCAGCCGCCGTCGCCGGGCAGCGCCTCGCGGGCGCGGGGAACCTCGCCCGTTTGCTGGAACCGCGCCAGCGCCGGCAGCATCAGGCTCAGCGCCGCCTCCTGCTGGCTCAGCTCGACGGAGGTGTGGTCGCGTGCGCCACAGAGGGCCAGCACCGCGCCCAGCGCGCCGTACAGGCCGGCGATCGGGTCGGAGAAGTTGACGCCGGAGCGGTGCGGCTCGCCCGCCGCATCGGCGTACAGCCAGCCAAGCCCCGCCGCCTGCTCGATCGTGCTGCCGTAGCCGACGGCGCCCGCGTCTGGGCCGGAAAGCCCCTGCGCCGGCAAGGAGACGCTGACCAGCCGTGGGTTGATCGCCTGCAGCGCCGCCCGGCCGAGGCCGGCGCGATCGAGGCTGCCCGGCGTGAAGTTGTCGATCAGCACGTCCGCATCGCGCAGCAGCGTCTCGAAGGCGGCGCGGTCGGCGGGCGCCGTCAGATCCCAGGCGAAGGGCCGCTTGTTGCGGTCGTTGAGCACGGCGTAGAAGCCGCGGTCCCAGGCAGCGCCGGTGCTGAAGCTGCCGGCGCGCTGGCCCGCCCGCTCCAGCTTCGTCACCTCTGCCCCAAGATCGGCGAGCAGCCGCGCCGCCAGCGGCCCCGCCCAGATCGAGCTGATATCGAGCACGCGCACACCGCGTAACGGCCGTGCCCGCTCGCCTGCCACTGAGTGATGCATGTTCGCGCCGTGCGCGATGGCGGCGTGCTGGGGAGAGGGAGTAATGCGGGCGGGGAAGCGCGGCAGCCAGAGCCCGGCGTCCTGCTCGAAGGCGTCACGGGCATGCAGATGCGGGTCGGCCAGCAGCCTGTCGAGCGGACGCACCGGCGCGGCCGCGATGCGCTCGCGGCGCAATGCCGGTAGCAGCCGTGCCAGCGGCTGTGCGCCGAAGCCCGCGAGCAGCAGCGCGTGCAGCTCCTCGCCCGCGGCGGCGATGCCCCAGGCGAAGTCGTCGAAGCGCGCGTCGTGGATTTCCGGCAGGCCCAGCAGCGCGGCCAGCCGTTGCAACTGGCCGAGATCGCGCAGCGAGAGGGCCAGCTTGCCGTCCATGCAGGGATAGAGCCCCCAGCCGGCCAGACCCCACCAGTCGCCGCCGCGCCCGCGCACGTTGCCGTCCGCCGCGTAGCGCAGCCCGGCGACCTCGATCAGCGAGGCGACCACATCGGCCAGCGGCACCGTGATCGCGAGGCCGGAGCTGCCGCGCCAGCGAGCCGCCGCGAAGGCGAGCGCGGCGTGCAGCGCGCCGCACATGCCGGCCAGCGGTGCGCCCGGCGCCAGCGGCGGCCCGTCCGGCTCGCCCGTTATGCCGGCGAGGCCGCCCCAGGCCCAGGCCGCCGCGTCGTCGCCGTCCTCAAAGCCGGGCTCGTCGACGGCGATGAAGTGGGCCGCGAAGCGTTCGCCCCGCGGCCCGGCGAGCGCCAGCTCACCGCGGGCGCTCGCCTGTTCGCCGCCGGCCAGGCGCAGCGCCAGGGCGGCCGCACCGAGCGTCTCGCCCGCGGCATCCGATACGGAGGCGCCGGCGGCGTGCAGCAGCCAGCCGAGGAAGTACGCGGCCGGGCAGGGTGGATCGATCCGCGCCCGCCAGCCGGAGAACGCGCCGGCCATCGAACCTCCTCGGAACCTTTCGCAGGCGCGGCAGCCCTTACTCCCCATCCCCTCTCTCCCATACACGGGCGATGGGAGAGACGCGGCTGTTCAAGAGCGTATGGGAGAGAGGGGAGATCCTGCATCGGGCGATTCGCTCGATGTGCGGCATTCCGGCGCGCTGCTGATTGCGCCCCTGCACCCGATCGCGAACCGGCTGCCCGCGGAGCTTCCTCCCCATGGTCGCCCCTTCTCTCCCATACGCTCGTCGAACGCTGCGGATCTCCCAACTGCCTGGGTATGGGAGAGAAGGGGTTGGGAGTTATGAGGGCCGCTCTTTGAACTCGGCGATGAGCTCGATGCCGCCGACGATGTTGTCGTTGAACGCGGCCAGCTCGGCGTTGATCGCGTCGCGCAGCGCCAGGGCGGCGGCGCGGGCGGACGTGGCGGGATCTTCGCCCGCCTGCGCCGCGTAGAGCACGCCGCGCGAGGCGTTGACGAGGAAGCCCCATGGCCGGCCGTTGTCGGCGGCGCGGACACTGGCGGCCAGTTCGCCCTGCTGGGCGCCGACCCCCGGCACGAGGATCGGCAGCTCCGGGCAGCGCTCGCGCACCAGCGCCAGCTCGGCCGGGTAGGTCGCGCCGATGACGAGGCCGGCGTTGCCGCTGCTGTTCCAGCCGTTCACCCGCGCGGCCACGTGCAGGTAGAGCGGCTCCTCGCCGCCATCCGCGCCGCGCACGCGCAGGTCTTGCAGGTCGCGGGCGCCGGGATTGGAGGTGCGGCAGACGACGAACACGCCGCGCTCGGCCCGGCGGAAGAACGGCGCCAGCGAGTCTTCCCCCAGGTAGGGGTTGACCGTCACCGCGTCGGCGCCCCATTCGTCGAACAGGGCGCGGGCGTAGGCCTCGGCGGTGTTGGGCACGTCGCCGCGCTTGGCGTCGAGCAGCACGGGGATACCGTCCGGCACGGCGGCGATCGTCGCCTTCAGCGCCTCGAAACCGGCGCGGCCCAGCGCCTCGTAGAAGGCGATGTTCGGCTTGTAGCAACAGACCAGGTCGGCCGTGGCAGCGATGATCGCGCGGTTGAAGGCGCCGACGTCGCCGGCGATGCGCGCCGGGTCGGGGTCGAGGCCGACGCAGAGGCGGCTGCGGTTGCGCTGCGCCGCGGCGCCCAGCTTTTCCAGGAAGGTCAACGGCACGTCGCCCCTCCGCTCAAGAGTTTGACCCGCCGCAGCAGGCGCGTGGCGTCCGCGCTGCTGGAGTAGACAGTATCGCCTGGTGGTTCGCGATCGCTTGCCAGTTCCCGCTCGCACAGCACCCGCGCCGCCTGCCGGGCCACCGCCAACGCTGGCTCCAGCACGCGCACGTCCGGCCCGAGGCACTCCCGCACCAGCGGCCGCAGAAAGGCGAAGTGGGTGCAGCCCAGCGCCACGACATCGACGCCTGCCTCGCGCAGCGGCCGCACAGCCGCCAGCACGCGCGTCCGCGCCGCTGCCGAGTCCAACTCGCCGCGCTCCACCAGCTCGACCAGGCCCGGCGCGGGCACACAAATCACCTCGACGCAGCCGGCCACACGGCCGACGAGCGCCGCCAGCGCCTCACCCTGCACGGTGCCGTCGGTCGCCAGCACGCCCACGCGGCCGTTGCGGCTGGCGGCGCAGGCCGGCTTGATCGCCGGCTCGATGCCGACCACGGGCACGGGCAGCCGCATGCGCAGGGCCGGCAGGGCCGCGCTCGATGCCGTGTTGCAGGCGACGACCAGCAGCTTTGCGCCTTCCGCGACCAGGCGCTCGCCGGCAGCCAGCGCCAGTTCGCGCACCTCGTCCGCGGGACGCGGGCCGTAGGGAAAGTTTGCCTGGTCGGCGAAGTAGCGCAGATCCTCGCGCGGCAGCAGCGCCCGCAACGCCCAGAGCACGGCCAGCCCGCCCACGCCGGAGTCGAACACGCCGATGGGGCCGTCGTTGCTCACGCCTTCTACGATAGCATGGGCTGCTGCGGCGGCGGGACGGCGGGCGTCGCCGGCTGTGCGCTTATGTAGGGGCGTGCCGGCGATGGACCGCGGGCGCGGCTTCCGCTAGAACTGGCGTATGCGCATCCACACCTCTCTGCTGCCCGCGCTGCTCCAGCAGCCGGAGCGACACGTCTGTGTCGTGATCGACGTGCTGCGCGCGACCTCGACGCTGGCCACGCTGATCGCACGCGGCGCGAGCGAGGTCGCGGTCGTGGCGGAGATCGAGCAGGCCTTTGCCCTGCGCGCTGCGGTTTGCGAGCTGCCGCGCCTGCTCTGCGGCGAGGTGGGCGGTCTGCCGCCGCAAGGCTTCGACCACGGCAACTCGCCGGAGGAGTTCGCACGGCTGGAACTTGCCGGGCGGCGCGCCGTGCTCTTCACGAGCAACGGCACGAAGGCGCTGGTGCGCGTGGCGGCGGCGCCCGCGGTTTTCGCCGGCAGCCTGCTGAACGTCTCGGCCGTGCTGCAGGCGGCGCTGGCCGAGGCGCGTGCGGGCGGCCTCGACCTGGCGCTGGTTTGCTCGGGCACCGAGCTGGGCACGGCCTTCAGCCTGGAAGACACGTTTTGCGCCGGCGCACTGATCGCGGCCGCGCGCGAATCGCTGCCCGATGCGCCCCGACTGGATGACGCCGCGCAGATGGCGCTGCGCCTCTACGACTCCTTCGGCCGCGATGCCGAAGCCGCCTTCGCCGCGGCCGAGCACGGCCGTGCGCTCGCCGCGCTGGGCCTCGGCGCGGACCTGCGCTTCTGTGCGGAGATCGACCGCTACGCCGTGGCCCCACGCGTGCAGCGTCGCGGCGAGCTGCTCGTGGTGGTGTAGGCGCGGCGGGGTTAGCGCTTCGGCGCGTTGTGAAATCCGCCATGCGCGGCTATGATGCCCGCGCATCCCGCAGGCATGGCCGCGCCACGGCCGCGGTACACGGAGTTGTCAACGGAGTTCTCAGATGAAGCTCGGCATGTTCCTGATGCCCTCGCACCCGCCGGAACGCGACTTCAAAGAAGGCCAGGAGTACGACCTGCGCGTGCTGCGCACCGCGGACGAGCTGGGCTACAACGAGGCCTGGATCGGCGAGCACTTCACCTCGCCCTGGGAGCCGAACCCCTCGCCCGACGTGCTGATCGCCCAGGCGCTGCTGCAGACGAAGCAGATCAAGCTCGCGCCCGGCGCTCATCTCCTGCCCTACCACCACCCGGCCGAGCTGGCCTGCCGCGTCGCCTTCATGGATCACCTGGCGCGCGGCCGCTACATGCTCGGCGTCGGCGCCAGCGGCCTGCCCAGCGATTGGCAGCTCTTTGCCGTGGACGGCGCCGGCGGCAAGAACCGCGACATGACCCGCGAAGCGCTCGACATCATGCTCAAGATGTGGGAGACGGACGGCGGGCTGGACTACGAGGGCCAGTTCTGGCACGTGAACGTGCCGGAGCCGATGCTGCGCACGCTGAAGCACCACATCAAGCCGTACCAGAAGCCGCACCCGCCGATCGGCGTCGCCGGCTTCAGCCCCGGCTCGGACACGCTCAAGCTGGCGGGCGAGCGCGGCTTCATCCCACTCAGCCTCAACCTCAGCCCCGGCTACGTCGCCTCGCACTGGGATTCCGTGGTGGAGGGCGGCAAGCGCACCGGCCGCGTGCCCGACCGGCGCGAGTGGCGCATCGTGCGCGAGATCTTCGTCGCCGACACCGACGAGCAGGCCTACGAGCAGTGCGTGCACGGCGACATGGGCCGCATGATGCGCGAGTACCTGCTGCCGCTCTTCCAGGACTTCGACTTCATCAAGTACCTGAAGGACGACCCGAACCTCCCCGACGCGCAGGTGACACCGGAGTATCTCTGGAACCACGGCTGGCTCGTGGGCTCGGTGAAGACCGTGTCGGAGAAGCTGGAGCAGATGTACAAGGACCTGGGCGGCTTCGGCACGCTGCTGCTCTTCGTCTTCGACTACGCCGACCACCCCGAGCCGTGGTTCAAGTCGATGCGGCTCCTGGCTGAGGAAGTGCTGCCGCAGTTCAAGGACCTTGAGCCCGCGCCGCCCGTGGCCGCCGGCGCCGCGGACTGAGCGGCGCGGCGCCCGCCTGTGATGCGTGGTTGGGGCTGCCGCGCACTCGCCGACGCGGCGCCCGCTCCGGGGCATCCAGCCCTGGTTTCGCACGCGAAACCTGTCCCTTTCCGACACGGGAAGGGACTCCTGGAGCGGTCCAAACGGTGTGCGAGGGGAACGGGGCGACGTTGCTACCCGTGGCGGCGCACCGCAGGCGCCCTTCCCGGGAAAGCCCCGACATACGGCCGCGATACCCGATGCGGGCGCCACGGTTGGTTGTGGCGGCGCTCCGGCGCTACGCCGTTCCGGTGAGCGCGGCCACGATCGCATCGAGCACGCCCTCAGCCTTGTGGCGCACGGCTTCACGGCCGGCGTTGGCGATCGGCGCGGGCACGGAGAGCGAGCGCAGATCGGGGCGGCCATAGGCGCGGGCGTGGGTGACGGCCGAGTTCATGAAGGTGTGCGTGTGCAGCGCCACCGCGGGCACGCCGCGGTCTTCCAGTTCCACCACGTCGTGCATACTGCACGACACGCAGGAGCCTCAATCGCCCACGGCGGTGACGACGAAGTCGCAGCGCTCGGTCAGGTGCTCGATCTCGGCGGGTGTGGCCTCGCGCGAGTAGATGAACTTGTGTACCCAGCTCTCGCCGGATAGATCGAAACGCTCGGCCAAGAGCGCCCGCACCTCTTCCAGCAGCACGTCGGCGTTCGCCTTGTGGTTGTCCAAGAAGCCGGCGCGCTTGCCGTTGAGTGTGCTCAGCCGCGGTGCCGCGCGGTGCTCACGCGGCTTCGGCCGGTCGGTCGGGTCCACCAGGCCGAGCGCCAGCAGGCGCTCGGCGGCCTCACCCCCTGGCCCCCTCTCCAGAAACTGGAGAGGGGGAAGCTGTGGGAGGGTTTTGTTGAGTTCAGGCTGCACCGTCAACCCTGTGTCCTCCGCCCTCTATTTCCTGTTTCCTGCCCCTCGCGTCACGGAGCGGGTGCCCCAGCCGGGAATGTAGAGCGAATGCCGGCCGGGGCCGCCGGCGACGATCACGATCAGGTCGTCGGGGCGGCGGGCGACGGGCACGCGCGTCTCGTCGTTCGCCTGGTCGAGCCAGCGCGGCCACGGGTTCATCTGCGTGCGGGCGCCGTGCAGGCCGCCCCGCTTCAGGTCGCCCAGGCGCACACGGGCCGTGTCGAAGAGGAAGTCGCGTACGTCGCGCTTGCGCCAGCCTGCTTCCGCGCAGACGCGCGCGTGCTCCGGCGAGAGCACGACCATGCTCTCGCTCATCAGGTAGGGGTGGTTTGAGCCGAGGTTAGCCATCATCGAGGCGATCGTGCGCAGCAGGTCATGCGGGTTGTCCGCCGTCTGGTTGTTGATATTGTGCGGCGCTTCGGCGCCGTAGACGGTGACGGCGCTCTGATCCGCCGCAAAGCCGCGCTCGACGTGCAGTGGCTCCCAGGGGCTTTCTTCCTCGTTCTCGCCGATGCAGTACGTGTACTTGCCGGGATGGCCGAAGGTCGCCTTGTCGGCATCGCCGGGCACGGCGCCGCCGAGGTTGACCAGCGCCAGCTTCACGGCGCGGCCGATCGTGGCGTTCGCCCGCCAGCCCTGGCCGAAGGCGTTCGCCCCGCAGTTGATGCCAAGCTCGCGGCGGATGGGGCCGTGGAAGATCAGCAGCGGCGTGCTCAGGTGCGTCGAGCACTGCATGCCGCGCAGGTTGAAGCGGTCGTCCTGCATCGCCTCCAGCGCCGCCAGTACGGCGGGCATGTGCTCGGGCAAGCAGCCGGCCATCACGGCGTTGGCGGCGATCTTCTCCACGGTGCCGCGCCCGCCCAGCGGCGGCACGATCAGCACCAGCTCGTCCGCCGCCCGGCCGCTGGCCGCGACGAAGCGATCGACCAGCGCCCGCGCCGGCGGCACCACGGGCAGCCCGTCCGTCCAGCCCGCCGCGTAGATCAGCTCCGTCAGCTCGCCGATCGACAGCACGGCCGGCGCCTCGCCTTGCGTCACGCGCGCACCTCCGCGGGAGGCCAGTGTAGCATCTGAGGGATCAGGGATTAGGGGTTAGGGGTTAGGGGTCAGGGAATAGGGGTTCGGCGCCGCGAGCGCGGCCGCTGCGGCGGCGCGCGGCAGCCAGATGTGCACGGTGGCGCCGCCGCCTGGCGTCTCGCCGATCGCGATCGTGCCGCCGGCCGCGGTCACCAGCTCGCGTGTGAGGGCGAGACCAAGGCCATGGCCGTCGGCGCCGGCAGTGTTGAGCCGGTAGAACGGCAGGAACACGCGTTCCCGTTCCTCCGGCGGAATGCTGAGGCCGTCATCAACCACCTGAACCGCCATGCCGCGCTCGTCGTCCGCGGCGCGGACGCGGACGGTCGTGCCTGGCGGTGAGTGCTGCAGCGCGTTGCTCACGAGATTGATCAGGACCGCACGCAGCGCCGCGCGGTCCGCGCGGACGGGCGAGCGCGCGCCGCTCCCGATCAGCAGTGCGCTGCGGCGTTCCGCGGCGATCGGCTGCATCGCCCGTTCAACGTCGGCCAGCACCTCGCGCAGGTCGATCGGTTGCGGTGCGGACGGGGGCGCCCCCCGCGCCAGTTGCAGAAGGTGCTCGATCAGCACGGTCATGCCGTCGACCTCTTCGCCAACCTCCTCCAGCACGGCGCGGTAGTCGGCGGCCGGGCGCTCACGCGAGAGCGCCACGTCGATGCTGCCGCGCATCACGGTGAGCGGCGTGCGCAGCTCGTGCGAGGCGTCGGCGGTGAAGCGGCGCTGACGCGCCATCGCGTCGGAGATCAGGCGCAGCGTTCGGCCGGCCAGCAGATAGGCGCCGGCCGACCCGAGCACCAGCAGGCCGGCGTTGCCCAGAAGCAGATAGATGCGCAGCTCGCCCAGGACGAAGTTCGCCGTCTCGCGCTCGGTGGCGCGTTTGCTCGCCGGCTCGTGCCGCTCGTGGTGATGGCCGGGCAGCCGCGCCGCCAGGATGCCGTAGACTACCGCGCTGAAGCCCACCACGACCAGCATCAGCGTGAGCACGTACCAGGCGGTGGGCTGCAGGCGCGCCCGGCGGAACAGCGGCCGGTCGGCGCCGGCAGGCGGCGGACGCCACGGCGGCAGCAGCCCGCGCAGCCGCATCATCCCGCGACCTTGTAGCCGACGCCGCGAATCGTCTCGATCAGCGGCTGCTCGCGCGTGTCGCCGAGCTTCTGCCGCAACGAGCGGATGTGCACGTCGATCACGTTGGATTCGCTGGCGAAGTCGTAGCCCCGGACGTGCTCGGCGATCGGCGCGCGGCAGGCGACGCGGCCCGGCTGCTGCATCAGGAATTCGAGGATGGCGAACTCTTTCAGCGAGAGCGGCGCCGGTACACCGCCGCGGCGCACCTCGTGACGCACCGGGTCGAGCACGAGGTCACGCACGCGCAGCTCGTTCGTCGGCCGGTCGCCGGCGCGGCGCAGCAGGGCGCCAGGCCGTCGTGCCCCGGCAGCACGACGTCGAGCACGATCACGTCGTAGCTTCCCCCCTCCGCGAACGCCAGCCCTTCCTCGCCATCGTAGGCGACATCGACGGCGAACCCCTCTTCGGCCAACCCCCGCTCCAGAAAGCGGGCGATCCGCCGATGATCTTCCACCACGAGCGCACGCATGGCGCAGCCTCTCACGGCAACCGACAACAGGATACAGGGGGGAGCATGAAAACGAGATGAAGGCCCGGGCGCGTCGCTCGACAGACGCGCGGCGCCTTCGACCCGACGATCGGCCGGCGGCAAGAAGCCCGCGGCTTCAACCGCGAATCCATCTCCGGCAGCGTCACGGTGCCCGGGGAAGCGGAAGACGATGCCCCGCGCGAGCTACCGCGACGTGGAGTTGAACGCGGCAGCCGGCACGATCAGGCTGCGCCGGCCGCTGCTGCTCGACCTCGGCGCCGTGGCCAAGGGGCTGGCGATCGACCTCGCCGCGCGCGAGCTGCGATCGTTCGCGCGCTTCTCGGTGGAAGCGGGCGGCGACCTCTTCGCCGGCGGCGCCGGCTGCATGCCGCCCCGGCAGATCGGCGGCGGGCGCGGTCCTGCTTCCTCCCGTGTTTGCCCTCGTATACTGAGGCGGCCGCGGCCGGCCCGCGTGACCGCCGCGCGGCCGGGCGCCACGCGAGTGCGGCGGGCAGAGCCGGGAGGTGAGGATGGCGCCGACCAATGTTGTCGTGATCGCCGCGGTCTCGGACGCGGCGTTGAACCAGATCGCCGGGGTGGCTGCGGACGTCGCCGCGATCGATGCGCGCGGCTGGTTCGACGGCGAGGCGCGCGCGGGCTCGCCGGCCTGGCACGACCGCGGGCATGGCCGCGCTGAGCATCCGGCCAACTCCCGAGACGCGCGCGACCGGCTGCTCGCCACGGCGGAGGTCATCCTTGTGAGCTTCCCCGTGCCGCTGGATCTGCGGGCGCGCTCGCCGCGGCTGCGCTGGGTGCACCAGACGCCGGCAGGGGCGAGCAACCTGCTGCGCACCGACCTCTGGGGCAGCGACGTGGTCGTGACCACCTCCCGCGGCCAGGCCGACACGCGCCAGCCCTACGCGGAGTACGCGCTCGGCAGCCTGCTGCACTTCGCCCGGGGCCTTGCGCAGGCCCATCTCGACCAGGTGCGGCACGAGTTCGCGCCCCGCAGCTACGCGCCGCTGCTGCTCCAGGACAAAACGGTCTGCATCGTGGGCGCAGGCGGGATTGGCCAGGCGGTGGGGCGGCTGTGCGCGGCTGCCGGCATGCGGGTGGTGGGCACGCGGCGCAGCGTGACGCCGGGCGAAGCGCTGCCGGCGGGATTCAGCCGGTTGGAGCCGGCTGGCCGCCTGCTGGAGTTGCTCGCGGAGAGCGACGCGGTGGTGGTGTGCTGCCAGTGGACGCAGGAGACGACCAACCTGATCGGCGCGGCCGCGTTTGCGGCCATGAAGCCCGGCGCGATCCTCGTCAACGTGGCGCGCGGGGAGATCATCGACGAGGAGGCGCTGATCGCCGCACTCGCTGAGGGGAAGCTCCGCGGCGCGGCGCTCGACGTCTACGTCGGCGAGTTCAGCGGGCCGCCGGACCGGCGCCTGTGGGACGACCCGCGGGTCTTGATCACGCCGCACATCTCCGGGGGCAGCGATGCTCCGCAGTCGCGTCCCGTCGACCTCTTCTGCGACAACCTGCGCGCCTACCTGGCCGGCCGTCCGCTGGTCAACGCGATCGAGTGGGAGCGGGGCTACTGAGGCGTGGCCGGCGCTGCCAGATGCGGAGCCGGCGGGGTATCTCCGCATCTGGCAGCTTGTGCGATCCGTGTGCCGGCTGCCCGGCCGGCTTACGACGCGAAGTGGTCGTCGTAGGCGTAGGTGCCGCCGACGACCGGCGTCGTGTGCGTCACCTGGAAGCTGCCGCCGCCGTGCAAACCGGCCAGCCCGCCGCTGCCGCTCTGGAACGTCAGGCGCGAGTTCAGGCGGCTGCCCGCGGCGGAGAACGAAAAGGTCGCCGTGTAGTCGCCCGTGCGGCCGCCGATCGTGCAGCCGGCGCAGGTTTCGATGCCCTGCGCGTTCAATGAGCCGTCGGCATGCACGACCAGCCTGTAGGTATCGACAGCGATGCCGGTCAGGCCGCCGACGTAGGCCGGCGACTCGACCACGTCGAAGAACTGGTTGCCGTCGGCTGTTCCGATCAGCGTCCGTGTGCGAAAGAGCAGGCTCCACGTGCCGGCGGCCGTGGGTTGGTCGGCCCGCGCCGAGCCGGCGACGCCGGGGCCCAGGGCGGTGGCTAGCGCCAGGCTGAGCAGCAATAGGCGGCGGCGCGGATACTGCGAGGTCATGACAGGCTTCCTTTCATGCATGCCGGCCGCCGCGGGGGCGGGCGTACCGGCGTCATGCCGGCATCGTGCCGCGCGGCGCCCGAGCTGCCATCACGGAAGCCCTGTATTTCCGCGCACGAGCGGCGGCGGTGTCGGAGGAAGCGAATACCGGAGAACCTGCAGTGGTTACCGAGGCGGCAGAGCCGCGAGGCCGTGGGCGTGCGCGTAGCTCGTGGCCTCGGCGCGGTTGCGGGCGCCGATCTTGGCGTAGAGGTTGCTGATGTGCCGCTCGACCGTGCCCTCGGCGATGGTCAGCGCCCCGACGATCTCCCGGTTGGTGCTGCCGGAGGCGATCAGGCGCAGCACCTCGACTTCGCGCGCGGAGAGACCGCCGGGGTAGGCGGCGCGGCCGCGCGCGGCCCCCGGCTCCGCCGCCAGCAGCGCCCGCGTCGCCGTCGCAGCCCGTGCGAGGCCCAGCGCTTCGTACAGCGCCAGCGCTTCTTCCAGTTCGGCACGGGCCCCGCTCGACGCATCCTCGCCGCCGGCGGCGCGCAGCAGCACGGCGTATTCGCGCAGGCTGTGGGCGAGCTGCACACGGGCGCCGAGACCGCGATTCAGCGCCACGGCGGCGGCGTAGTGCGCCAGCGCATCGTCCTTCCTGCCGAGCAGGGCGGCGAGCATGCCCCGATAACGGTCCGCCGCGCCGAAGCAGATACAAGTATTCGGACCGATGACGATGCAGTGGCCGGCGTAGGTTTCAAGATAGTGGTAAAGCGGCAGGGCGCGGCGGGTATCGCCCAGGGCCACGCAGACTTCCGGCAACAGCGCCAGGCAGAGCAGCCAGTTCCAGCCGGCGGGGCCGGGAATCTCGCCGAAGTCGTTGACCGCCAGGCCGTCCAGCTCGCGGTGCGCGTCGGACAGCCGCCCCGCCCTGGCGTACAGCCAGGCCAGCCGGGCGCGCCAGTGCGACGCCCATGGATCTCGCCGGGCGCGGGCGATCAGCTCCGCCTCGGTCTGCGCCAGCAGCTCCGCCTCGCGCTCCTGATCGCAGAGCAGCGCCGCGCGTTGCAGGTCGTGCCAGAACCACGCCAGCGGCTGCCGCGCCCGCTCTCCCAGGGCGAGGGCCTCCGCGAGCAGGCCGTACGCATCGCTGAAGTGCCCTTCCAGCATCGCCCACATCGCCGTGACCAGCGCCACGTTGTACTGATAGATCGGCTCGCGCAGCTGCTCCGCCTGCGTCTGGTCGAAGGCCAGCGCTCGCCGCGCCTCGACGCGATCACCCAACCGCACCAACAGTTGCTGCTTCCAGAGGAAGCCGAGGGCCGTCCACTGGCGCTCGCCGGCCGCCTCGTTCAACTCCAGCAGCTCCATCACCGTGGTACGCCATCGCGGTGACGAGGGCTGCGGCACGATCCAGGCCAGCGACGCCGCCAGCATCGTTGCCGGATCGCCGAGGCGCCGCGCCATCGCCAGCGCCTCGTCCAGCAGCGCCCGCCGGCGCTCCTGCCGCGAGATCGTGGTTTGCAGCGATTGCGCGACCCGGCTGAGCAGCCTGACACGCAGGCTGCTGTCGTGTGCCGGCAAGAGGCGCAGCGCCGTCTCCAGCAGCTCATGGCCGACCATGCCTGTGCCGGGATAGCGGGCGCGGCTCAGGGCCGCTTCCGCCACCACCTCCGGCAACTCCGCCGCCAGCGCCAGCTCCGCCGCTTGTTGAAGGGTCTCCCATGAGGCCTGCAATGCGCCCGCTCGCGCCTGCGCCTCCCCCAGCGCCAGCAGCAACCGGGCGCGTTGCTCGATCGCTTCGGGCGGAAGCAGCTCAAGCACGATCTGCCACTGCTCGGCGGCGGCGGCCCAGGCGAAGGTGCGGGTCGCGGCCGCCGCGGCCAACCGTGCATAACTCGCCGTTCTACCGGCGTCGGCGCCCCTTCCGGCGAGATGATAGTGCCGCGCCAGCTCCGCCGCGCGCTGCGCAGCCGCCTCGGGATAGCGCCGTTCAATCGTCTCAGCCGCGCGCAGGTGGAGTTGCTGCCGCCGCGGCAGGGCGGTCTCCGCAAGCACGGTCTGCCGGATCAACGCGTGCGCGAACGCGTAGCCCCTATCCGGTTCGGGCTGCTCGCGCAGCAGCCCGGCGGCCACCGTGTCCTCCAAAGCGCCCGCCAATTCCGCGGGCGTCGCGTCGCGCACCGCGGCCAGCAGATCGAAGGGGAAGACGTCGCCCAGGATCGCCGCCGCCTGCAACAGCGCGTTGCCCGCCTCCCCCAGGCGCGCGAGGCGGCTGCCGATCACCTGGCGCACCCCCTCCGGCACGGCCCAGCCGGCCGCCGCTGCATCCGCGGCGGCGAGGTCGATCCCCTCTTCTTGCAGGTTGCGGATCATCTCGGTGACGAAGAAGGGGTTGCCCTCGGTCTCAGCGTGGACGCGGCCGGCCACCGGCGCCGCGGCCGGCGTACCGATGAGCGCCGCGATCAGCTCGCCCGTCGCCGCCGGCGGCAACGGGCGCAGGTGCAGCCGCTCCACGTTCGGCTGGCGGGCCAGGTCGGCCAGCACGCCCTGCAGCGGCTGGCCCGGCCGCGGCGCCACGGTGCGGTAACTCGCCGCCAGCAGCAGCGGCAGCTCCGGCAGGCGACGCACGACGTGTTGCAGCAAGGCGAGCGAGGCGGCGTCGGCCCAGTGCACATCCTCGAGCAGGAGCAGCAGCCCGCCCGCCGCCGCCCGCGCCGCCGCCGCCAGCAGGTCCGCCACCGCCTCGAACAGGCGGTAGCGGTCCAGCTCCGGCGACTCCATGCGGCCGGCGGGTAAGTCGGGGGAGCGATCGTGCAGCTCCGGCAGCAGCAGTGCCAGTTGCGCCAGCCCCTCGCGCGGCAACGCGGGCACGGCGCCGGGGTCGCAGGCGCGTACATAACCGCGCAGCGCCTCGATGAAGGGCAGATAGGGCGGCAGCCCTTCGCCGTCGTAGGCGTGGCCGGTGAGAACTACCGTGCCGGCGGCACGCGCATGGCCGGCAAGTTCCGTGAGCAGGCGCGTCTTGCCAATGCCGGGCTCGCCGGCCAGCAGCGTAACGCCTCCGCGGCCGGCATGCGCCTCGGCCAGACAGGCACGCAGCGCCGCCAGCTCCTGCTGCCGCCCGACAAACGGCGCCTGCCGCCGGGGTCCAGGCATATCGGACCACGCCACACCGCGTGCAGCGCAGTATACGCCCGCGACAGAGTCCCCGCATTCGATCGGCATCTGTCCAACCGGCGAGCACCGGCGCACCCCGCGCCCAGCGACCCTCGCCCATGTCGATCAACGTCGCGGCCGCGACAATTCGCGCACTCCTCCCGGTGCTCTGAGCGAGGAAGAAGGAGATAGGAACGAGGAAATAGGAAATAGGGAACGGGAGGCGAGCGTTCCCAGGCCATGGCTTGCGGCCGCGCCGCGAAACGTGCGCGCCGCGCGATCCTACGCCCTCTATTCCCTATTCCCTGTTCCCTCGCTCGCCGTAGTCGGCGAAGGGCGCGTCGCGGCGGCGGATCGTCTCGCGGAAGCCGATCTCGCCAAAGCTCTCGCGCCAGCGCAGCGCCTCTTCCGTGTGGCGGGTGACGCCGTCGAAGAAGGTGCCGAGCAGTTGCGTGGTGCGCAGGCCCATGTTCTCGAACGCCTGGTTGATCAGGAGCTTGTTCAAGGCGAGCTGATTGGCGGGAATGTGCTGGAAGCGGCGGGCGTGGCGCTCCGTCTCCTCGGCCAGCCGCTCCAGCGGCAGGACGCGCGAGACGAGGCCGATGCGGTAGGCCGTGGCCGCGTCGATTGCGTCGCCGGAGAGTAAGAACTGCTTGGCGTGCTCCAGTCCCAGCCGGTAGACCCAGAGCATCGACGTGGGCGTGCCGTAGACGCGCGAGGGCGGGTAGCCGATGAAGGCGTCTTCCGCCATGAAGATCTGGTCGGCGCAAAGCACCAGGTCGGTGCCGCCGCCCAGCGCGTAGCCGTGGAGTTGGGCGATCACCGGCTTGGGACACTCCCATAGCTTCATGAAGCGGCGCATGTTGTGGCCCATGAACTGCAAGTCGCGCACCGGGTCCCAGGCGCCCGGCCGTGCCTCCGGCGAGGGCGCGTCGTAGAGCGGCCGGCGCGGGATGCGCTCGCGCGGGTTGAGGTCGTAGCCGGCGGTGAAGGCCCGCCCGGCGCCGCGCAGCACGATCGCCCGCACCTCGCGCGAGGCCGTCGCGGCGTCGATCGCATCGGCAAGGCCCTGGATCACCGCCTCGTTCAGCGTGTTCAGCTTCTCCGGCCGGTTGAGGGTGATGAACGCGAGCGTGTCGCGCTCTTCGTAGAGGACGGGCTGTTCGTCTGGCATGGCAACGCCTTTCTGAGGCTGCGTGCAGCGCCCGCATTGTGGCAGATTGCCGACACGAGGCGCGTGCCCGCGCACGTGACGGCTGCTACGATCGGGCGCGGTGCAGGAGAGGCGTGGCGATGGCAGAGGACGCGAGTGAGGGTGAGCGCAATTCGCGCTTTTCAGACGAGCTGCGGGCGCAGGCGGCGCCGCTCTGGCAGCGGGTGCACGCGCATCCCTTCGTGCAGGGCATGGCGGACGGCAGCCTGCCGCTGGTGGCATTCCGCTACTACATGGTGCAGGACTACCTCTTTTTGGTGGAGTTCTGCCGCGTGCTGGCGCTGGGCGCGGCCAAGTCGCACGAACTGGAGACGATGGGCCGCTTCGCCGGCCTGCTGCACGAGACGCTGCACACGGAGATGGCGCTGCACCGCGCCTACGCGGCGAAGTTCGGCATCGGCGAGGCCGAACTGGAGGCGGCCGAGCCCTCGGCCACGACGCACGCCTACACGCGCCACCTGCTGCACGCGGCGCAGGCCGGCACGCTGGGCGAACTGGCCGCGGCGCTCCTGCCCTGCCAATGGGGCTACGCGGAGATCGGCCAGGCGCTCGATCGTACCGCGCCGCAACCGCGCCACGAGCCGTACGGCGAATGGATCGCGGCCTACGCCTCGCCGGAGTTCGGGGCGCTGGCGGAGTGGCTGCGGGCGCTGGTGGACCGGCTGGGCGCAGAGGCCGGCGCGGCGGAGCGCGGCCGCATGGCGCGGCACTTTCTGCACAGCTCGCGCTACGAGTTCATGTTCTGGGACGCGGCCTACAGGCAGGCCGGCTGGCCGGTCTGAGCCCGCGTGCGCCGCTGTTCGCGGCGCGGCCTGCGTGCTGCGCGTGCAATCGTGTGCCATGATGGGTATGGCGCTGAGCGCGATCTGAGCGAATTGAGGAAAAACACCCGTGGCCGTCACGACACCAGCCGGGCCCATGCTGCGCACGGAGCTGACCAGCCGCCTCTTCCAGGTGCTGGCCGATCCGACCCGCCTGCGCATCGTGGAGCTGATCCTCGACGGCGAGAAGAACGTCAGCGAGCTGGTGCAGCTCCTCGGACTGCAGCAGGGGCGTGTTTCCACGCACCTGGGCTGCCTGCGCTGGTGCGGCTTCGTCACCACCCGGCGCGAGGGTAAGTACGTGTACTACCGCATCGACGACCCGCGCGTGCGCGAGCTGACGAAGCTGGCACAGGCGCTGCTGGCCGACCACGCCGGCGAGGTCGCGAGCTGCTTCCGCCTCAGTAACGAGGACGCGCTGTAAGCGCGATCACGCGGGCCCGGCCAGCGAGCGCTTGACAGACGCTCCGTTGTGCGTATCGTATACTCATAAATAGATATGAGTGATGCAAAGCCGACTGAGCACGCACGGCGAAGGAAGACCGGCATGCGCCGTACCCGCAGCACGGGCTGGTGGTTTTGGGCGTTGCCGGCTTTGGCCTGTATCCCTTGTCTGCTGCTGCCGGCCTTCATCGCCCTGGGAGCAGTGCTCGCCTCGGCGACCGGGGGAGTTCTGGGCGGTGTGCTCGTCGCCGGCGCCATCCTGCTCATGGGTGGCGGCCTGAGCGTGAGCGTGTATCTGTTCCTTCGGAGCCGCGCACGCCGCAACGCTGCCTGCTGCTTGCCGATCGCTGCTTTGCCGTCGATGACCGGGCCGCAGGAGCCAGCCGAAGAGCCCGTCAGCGAAGTGGCCCGATGACAGCGACTCAACACAGCCACTTCGACCTGGTGATCCTTGGCTCCGGCTCGACCGCCTTCGCCGCGGCGCTGCGCGCGGCCGAGCGGGGCAAGAGCGTGGTGATGACCGAGCAGCGCACGATCGGCGGCACCTGCGTCAACCGCGGCTGCCTGCCGTCGAAGAACCTGATCGAGGCGTCCAGGCTCGTGTACGATGCCGCCAATCCACGCTACCCGGGCCTCGCCGGCGCGCGCCTGCCCCTCGACTTTCGCGCCCTGATCGCCCAGAAAGACCAGATCATCCACGACTACCGGGGCAAGAAGTACGAAAGCATCATCGGCCCCGAGAAACGCATTGAGATTGTCGCCGGTGAAGCCCGCTTCATTTCTGACCGCACCGTGGCCGTCGCAGACCGGGTGCTCAGCGGGGAGCGCTTCGTGATCGCCACCGGCTCGCATCCGGTCACCCCGGATATTCCGGGCCTGGCTCAGACGCCCTTCCTGACCAGCGACCTCCTGACCAGCGACGAGGGCATGGAACTCACCGAGCTGCCCGCATCGCTGGTGATCATCGGCGGCGGCTACATCGCGCTGGAGCTCGGGCAGATGTTTGCCCGCTTCGGCACGGCGGTCACCATCGTCGAACGCAGCAGGCAACTGCTCGCGCACGGCTACGAGCCCGAGGTCGGCCCGGCTATCACCGACATTCTGCGCGACGAAGGGCTGACGGTGCTCACCAACGCGCGGGTCCAGGCGACCGAGCCAACGGAGGGCGGCGTCTCGGTGCACGTCCAGGTCTATGGGCGAGAACGCGTGCTGCACGCCGAGCGCCTCTTGCTCGCCGCCGGCCGGCAACCGAATACCGACAACATCGGCCTGGAGCAGGCGGGGGTTGCCCTCGACGAGCACGGCGCCGTCCGCGTCGACGAGTACCTGCAAACGAGCGTGCCGCAGATCTTCGCTGCCGGCGACGTGGTCGGCCGGGAGACCGGCAGTCAGATGGCGACGCCGGTCGGCGCCCACGACGGCGGCATCGCCGCGCACAACGCCTTCGCCGGCGCTGGTCAACGCCGGCGCGTCGATCACCGCGTGATCCCCCGCGCGATCTTCACCGACCCGCCGATCGCCAGCGTCGGCCTGACCGAGGCGCAGGCGATCGCGGCCGGCCATCCCTGCTGGTGCAACACGGTACCCATGGAGCTTGTCCCCCGCGCCGGCGCCATCCGCGACACGCGCGGCCTGATCAAGATGGTCGCCGACGCCGACACCTACGAGGTTTTAGGCGTCTCGATGGTCGGCGTCGCTGCCGGCGAGGTTATCCACGAAGCGGCGATGGCCCTGCGCTTCCACGCTTCGCTCGACGACTTCATCGACCTCGTGCATGTCTACCCGACGATGGCCGAGGCGCTCAAGATCGTCGCCATCTCGCGCTACAAAGACCCCGCGCGGCTCTCTTGCTGCGCCGAGTAGCCGGTTCACGCGCGGCACCGCGGTTGCATCCCGCTGGAGCAGGCCATGTCGTCCATCTCCCATCGACCTCCAACTATCCGCGCGTCACGGCGCAGGCTCACTCTCGGCCTCACCGCCGTGGGAATCCTGGTGGTGCTCGGCGTGCTGGTCCTGGGCTACGCCACCAACCGGGGCGGGCGCTCCAGCCATGCGGTAAGCGCAGCAGCCGGCTCGCCGCCAGGACGTGCGAGCGGCCCGGCGCTGAGCGTGCCCGACTTCGCCGTGTCCGCGGCGCCGTTTGTGGGCGGGCAGCGCTTCGTGCTCTCGCAGCACACCGAGAAGCCGACCGTGGTGTTCTTCATGGCCTCCTGGTGCGTGAGCTGCGTGCCCGAGGCCCGCGCGATCGCCCAGCTCCAGGGCGAGATGGGGCAGCAGGTCAACTTCGTCATCCTGGATATTGACCTCGGCGACAACCTGATCGGCCTGGAACACTTCTGGAAAGCGGCGTTCAGCCCCGCCAATCTCTGGGCGCTCGACCAGGGCAGCCAGGTATCCTCGGCCTACCACGTGAACAGCCTCGACACGACGATCGTCATCGCCGGCGGCAAGGAGGTCTCGCGCACGATCGGCTCACGTTCGCTGAGCCAGCTCAAAGAGACGCTCGCGGCGGCCGGGGTGCCGCGGTGAACCCGCTCGACCCCGCGGCCTATCAAAGCGCCGTCAGCGGCTGGCTCGTCGGATTGCCGCTGGCCTACGCCTTTGGCGCCGGCATGCTCGCCTCGGTCAACCCCTGCGGCTTTCTGATGCTGCCGGCCTACGCGACCTACTACGTCAGCACCGAGGACGCCGCACAGCGCACGACGGCTGCGGCCCGCAGCCTGCGGGCGGTGCAGCTGGGCCTGATCGCAACCATCGGCTTCCTTGCCGTCTTCGGTCCGCTCGGCCTGGTGATCTCGCTCGACGGCCATGCGCTCGTGCGGCTCTTCCCCTACGCCAGCCTCGTCATCGGCGCGTTGCTCATTGTCCTGGGGGTGAGCCTGTTGCTGACCCGGCGGCGGGTGTCGCTCGGCCTGGCCGAACGGGTGCGGCTGACACGATCCCGCAGCCCGCGCGGCGTGTTCCGCTTCGGCATCGCCTACGCGGTCGCCTCGCTGGGCTGCACGCTGCCCGTCTTCATCATCGTCGTGGGTACTGCCGTCAGCGCTCACAGCTTCATCAATGCGCTCGTCCAGTTCCTCAACTATGCGCTTGGCATGGGGCTGGTGCTCATGGTCGTCAGTGTGGGTGCGGCGCTTGCGCAAGGCGCCGTCACCAACCGGCTGCGACACGCCCTGCCGTACGTGGAGCAGACCGGGGCGGCGCTGCTGGTCGCCGCCGGGGTCTATCTCCTGTACGTCTGGTTCAGCCTCGGGCGCGTGCTCGCCTGAGCGATTGCAGAGGTTCCGATGACGGCCGTACTGCTCTACCGCCAACGCCACTGCGCCGCCTGCGCCCCCGTGGAACGCTACCTGCGCGAGCACGGCGTCGCCTTCACCCCCAGAGAGATCGACACGGACCCGGCGGCGATGGCCGAGTTTCTGACCTATGGCTACCTGACGACGCCGCTGACGGTCATCGCCGGCACACCGGTCGCGGGGTTTCAGCCGAAGCGCCTGGCCGAGCTGCTCGCATCACGGGCGGCCGCCGCAGAATGCACCCCGTAGAGAGGCTTCGATGGATACCATACCCATCCCCCAGGGAGACCTCGCCCTGCTGCAGGATCCAGTCGCCCAGTCGTTGCTCCGGTCCACGATCCCGGCCCGCCTGGCCTATGCGGCGTTGGACGGCACGCCGCGGGTGGTGCCGATCTGGTTCCACTGGACGGGCTCGGTGTTTGTGCTCGGCACGCCGCCCCGGGCGCCGAAGCTCAAGGCGCTGGCGCAGCACCCGCGGGTGGCGCTGACGATCGACAGCGCCGAGCCGCCCTACAAGGTCCTCTCCGTCCGGGGGACGGCGGCGGTCGAGCACCTCGACGAGGTGACGCCCGAATATGCGGCGGCGGCGCAGCGCTACCTCGGCGCGGAGCAGGGCACCGGCTGGGTCGAGCAGGTGCGCGGGATGGGCCTGGGCATGACGCGCATCACCATCCACCCCACCTGGGTGGGCGTGCTCGACTTCGAACGCCGCTTGCCCAGCGCGCTGGCTGACCGCGATGGAGCGCACGAAGCGGGACGGGGAGTTCGGTGATGTCGCGACGAGCACGGCTGCACATCGGGGACCTGGCGCGGCAAACCGGTGTCTCGGTCAAGGCCCTGCGACTGTACGACGAGCGCAGGTTGCTCCTTGTCGCCGGCCGCAGCGAGGCAAACTACCGGCTCTTTCCGCATGAGGCCGTGGCCTGCGTCCAGTGCATTCGCGCCATGCAGGCGGCCGGGCTGACGCTGCGCGAGATGCAAGCGATCGCCAGCGCTCAGTGCAGCAGTGCGAACCTTTCCGAGTTGCTCCCGCAGGCGTTGGCCCGGGCGATGGCGCGCCTCGACGAGCAGGCCGCGCAGCTTGAGGCCAAGCGCGCCCGCCTGCGGCAGAGCATGGCGAGCGTCGATGCGACCATCCGGCAGTACACCGCTTGACTCTCCCCCAAGGGGGAGGCTCGACACTCAGACCGTGCACAAACCAGCTTCATCGCTGGCAGGCAGTTCAACGGTGCACGGGAGGAGGTCGAGGTCATGAAGCTAGAGGAACAGGTGCGGCGCGGCGTAGCCGTGATCGGTCAGTACGACGAGTTCAAGCTGATACCGCCGCTGGTGCGTCTGCTGGCAGCCGGCGAGCCGGTGACCGTCGAGCAGCTTGCCGAAGCCGGCGGCTGGACGGTCGGCGAAGTGCGAGCGCAGCTCGCACGGCAGCCGAGCGTCGAGTGGGACGGCGCGGGCAGGATCGTGGGGTTCGGGCTCACGTTGCGGCCGACGCCGCATCGCTTCATGTTCGACGGCCGCACCGTCTACGGCTGGTGCGCCTCAGATATCCTGACCTTCTCAGCGCTGCTGAGCACCGACGGTGTGGCCGAGTCGACCTGCCCGGTCACAGGGCGACCCATCCGTGCCGAGCTGACGCCGGAGTCGGTCCGGCGGGTCGATCCGCCCCGCGGTGGTGTCCGAGGTGCGCCCCGAGCAGCGGGTCGCCGACGTGCGGGCCGAGATCTGCAGCCTCGGCAGCTTCGTCAGCTCGCGCGAGGTCGCCGCGGGCTGGCTCGCTGAACACCCCGAGGGGCAGCTCAACTCCGTGGAGGAAGACTTCGAGCTGCGCCAGCGGGTGCTGACAGAGCTCGGCTGGCTGCGCCGCTGACCGGCCGACATCCGGCGCCGCGGCGAGTCCCGCCGCGAGCCCCAAGAGTAGCCACAGGTGACGCTATCTACCTGGCTTGAGGAGCTACCATGACTACCCAGATGACTACTGCCCAGACGATCGCTGGCTCGCCGCCCGCCCTGGACGAGGTCGCGCCCGATCTCATAGCCGAGTTGGACGGCTTTTCCTCCGCGCCGGACCCCTACCCGACGTATGCCCGCTGGAGGCAGGCGTGGCCGGTGTCGCAGATGTTCGGCGCGGTGAACCTGCTCCGCTACGCCGACGTCGAGGCGGTGCTGCGCCACCCGCGGGTCAGCGCGGACGACCGCAACGCGCGGGCGCACCGGGAGCAGGTCGCGCAGCAGCGGCTTGCGCCGCAATACCTCTCACAGATGGACGAGCGCTCCTTCCTGCATCGCGACCCGCCGGACCACACCCGCTTGCGCCGGCTGGTGACCAGGGCGTTCACACCGCAGCGGATCGAGGCGCTGCGGCCGGACATCCAGGCCTTTGTGGACGCCGCCCTCGACACGGCGGCCGGCGAGGGCTGGATCGAGCTGGTCGACGCGCTCGCCTATCCTCTGCCGATCGCCATCATCTCGCGGCTGACCGGTATTCCCGCGGAAGACGGGGAGATCGTCGAGTCGTTGCAGCGTGCCCAGCTATGCTGCACGTTCGAGCCTGCCAGCGTGTTTGCGGTGAAGAACGGCGACGGCGAGACGAGCGCCACACAGGTCGAAGCCAACCGCATCCAGCAACAGCTCAGCCAGTACTTCGACGGCATGATCGCGCAGCGGCGCCGGCGGCCCGGATCGGATCTCGTATCCGCGCTGATCGCTGCCGAGGAGCAGGGTGAACGGCTCAGCCACGAGGAGATCAACGCGACGCTGCGCTTGCTCTTCATCGGCGGCTACGAGACCACGGTGAACCTGCTCGGCAACGGCGTGCTCGCCCTGCTGCGCTACCCCGACCAGCTCGCCGCGCTGCGGCAGAACGCCGCGCTTGCGTCGGCCACGGTCGACGAGGTGATGCGCTACGATGCGCCGTTCCAGTTCACGCGGCGCATCGCCCTGGACGACCTCGAGATCGGCGGCTACCGCATCGATGCGGGGACGACGATCCTGCTCTGGCTGGCCGCCGCCGACCGCGATCCGGCCCAGTTCAGCGAGCCCGATCGCTTCGACATTACCCGCGGCGATAACCGGCACCTCGCCTTCGGCACGGGCATCCATGCCTGCCTGGGCGGCCCGCTGGCTCGCCTGCAAGGCGAGATCGTGTTCGAAACGCTGGCTCGCCGATTGGTCGACCCGGCACTGGAGGCCGACCCGCCGGCCTACCTGTGCGACGTCTTTCGCGCCCTGCAGGCGCTGCCCATCGGCTTCCGTGCCGTGCGCCCCGCCGATTCCCGGGCAAGCTGAGGCGATCCGAGCTGCCGGTTGTCATCTGATCGGCAGGCCAGCGACCATCTCCCCGGCCAGCGCCTGGCGCTGGCCGGGGATCGCGCCGGCACAATGCTGCGTCGGCGGATAGCAACATCGGGCGAGGAATACCCAGGATGCGGCAGCACGCTGTGGGTCAGGGAGAGACCATGACGCTGGAGTCCAAAAACATACCGAACCGCTGGTGGAGAGTCAAAGGCGCGGGCCTCGGCGACGGTGAACTGGGCGTACTGCGCGCAATCCTGCACGGGTTTCTCGAGCGCGGACAGCCGCCGGCGCCGGCCGAGCTGCGCAGCGTAGCCGACGCGGCTGGCGTGGGCCTGGATACGGCGCTGGCCGAACTGGTCCGGCATGACATGCTGGTGACCGCTGCCGCCGACGGAGCGATCCTCGGCGCCTACCCATTTTCCGCTGTGCCGACTGAACACCGGGTGGCGATCCTGGGCCGGGCGACCGTCTTCGCGATGTGCGCCATCGACGCCCTCGGCATCCCATACATGGTGCAGCGGGCGGCGGCGATTACGTCGCGCGACGCGGCCACGAACGAGCCGTTGCAGGTCCAGATCGATCCAGTGACCGGGCGCGCGGCCGCGGACCCGCCGAGCGTGATCGTCTTTGCCGGCAGCAGCGGCGGTGAGGGCACGGCGGCCGCATGCCGCTGCCCGTTCATCAACTTCTTCCGCTCGGCGGAGGCGGCAGACGAGTACCTACGGGCTCATCCGGAGCTGGATGGCCAGATCCTCGCGCTGGACGACGCCGTAGCGTTTGGCCGGCGCGTCTTCGAAGACCCGGACGGCCTCGTGATGTCATGAGAGCGACGGCAGGGCTGGAACTACTTCCAGCTCTGCCGCTGGCTGCCGTCGCGCGCTGCACAGGGATGCGCTCACGGCTTACTGCTTGCTGCTTACTGCTTACTGCTTAATGAAGAGCGTCCCGCCGCTGACCTTGTCATTGAAGTTGAGCGCCCCCTGGACGACTAACCGAACTCCCTCCGCGTGACCGGGTGGGTTGGTGCCGAGATCGCAGTCCTGAGTCAGGATGCCATCGAACTGCTCGCCTGACGCCCCAACAAGGTGGACACGGAGAATAGCCTGCCCGCCGCTGAAGCTCGGCGGCAGGCCGAGACTGGGGTCGGAGCCGGTCGCGTCGAAGCTGAGGAGGTCAGTCGCCGTCCAGGTGCCTTTGCCGAGCACGGTGCTGCCGTGCATATGGACGAAGGTGCCGCCGCCGGAGGCCGTCTTGGGATGAATACTGAGCGTGCCCTGACCGCTCAGAGCAATAGTGTCGCCATTGGATGCCATGGCGACATCGGGACAGACGCTGGGGCCAAGGGCACAGATGAGCCCCGCTCCGAGCAGGTAGTGATAAGTCGCTGCCCCACTGTCTGCCCGAACGGGCGCGCGGGCGAGGGCGCCACCGAGCGCTAGAACGACTGCCAGGACCATGAGCCGGTACCGCATGAGGCTGCTCCTTCCTGCCGCTGCCCGGTTACGATCGCGTTTCGGCAACGCTCGTCGGTCGGAGCATCATACACCCTCATACACGGATGTGATGAGGTGAACGACATCGAATATCTTGCGAAGAAAGAGGGAGGGCAGCGTGCGAACGCGCGGGTTGTGTCCGCTCCTGGCGGGTTCGCACCGGGCAAGCGTCCCAGGCAGGGCGCTACAATCGAGGTGGCCATTGCCGTCGTGAGTACAGCGACGTACACACGCGCCTGACGCAAGGAGCCGCGCATGCCGCCGCGTTTCTGTGTCGGACCGAGCATGGCGACGGACTGGGGCGAGCAGGCGCCGCTCAGCCTGTGCCTGCTCCGGCGCGTCTTTGCCTACTTCCGCCCGTACTGGCGGCGCGCCCTCATCGTGTTCGGCTGCATCGGCGCCGGGGCCGGGCTGGGGTTGGCGCCCGCACTGGTCACCAAGGGTCTGATTGACTATCTGGCCCATCCGGACGCGGGCCTGCGGCCGCTGGCGCTGCTGGTCGGCGCCGGGGTCGGGGCAACGCTGCTCGGCGGCCTGGTGGGCGTGCTGCAGGAGTACCTGACGGCGACGATCAGCCAGGGCATCATGTTCGACCTGCGCGAGCAACTCTTCAGTCACCTGCTCGGCCAGTCGGTCGGCTTTTACACCAGTACCCGCTCCGGCGACCTGTTGTCGCGCATGAACAACGACGTGGGCGGCATCCAGGACGCCGTCGCCGAGACGGTCTTCGGCCTGGTCAGCAACGTCGCGACCGTCGTGACCACGCTCGTCTTGATGTTGATCTTGAGCTGGCAGCTGACGCTGGCGGCCTTCGTACTCATGCCGCTCATCCTGATCCCAAGCCGCTATGTGGGCCAGGCGACGTACCGGGCTCGCCGGCGCACCCAGGAGCAGCTCGGCGAGATGAGCGCCTACCTGCAGGAGGTGCTCGGCATCTCGGGCATGCTGCTGGTCAAGGCCTTCACCAAAGAACGCGCCGAGCACGCCCGCTTCCGCGTGCTCAACGCCGAGCTGCGGCGGCTCGAAGTGCGGCAAACGATGATTGGGCGCTGGTTTCAGCTGATGGGCACCGTGCTTATCACCCTGGGGCCGGGGCTCTTGCTCCTGTTCGGCGGCTACCTGGTGCTGCACGGCCAGGCCAGCGTCGGCACCGTGGTCAGCGTGATCACGATCCTCGCCGGCCGGCTGGCCGGTGCGGCGGGGTCACTCGGCAACACGTACGTCAACATCACCGGCTCGCTGGCGCTTTTTCAACGTCTGTTTGCCGTGCTCGACCTGCCGCCCGAGGTCAGCGACCAGCCGGAGGCCCGAACCGTGGCGCACGTGCAGGGTCGGGTGACCTTCGAGGGTGTAACCTTTGCCTACCCCGGAACTGTGCAACCGGCCGTCGCCGGCGTGTCTTTCCAGGTGGAATCGGGTCAGCTCGTTGCGCTCGTCGGCCCGAGCGGCGCCGGCAAAACGACGGCCACGTACCTGCTCGCCCGCTTCTACGACCCGCAGCATGGCCGCATCCTGCTCGATGGCGTGGACCTGCGCGCCATGACGGTGGAATCGCTGAGCCGGCAGCTTGGCATCGTCTTTCAGGATACGTTCCTGTTCCACGCCAGCGTGCGCGATAACCTGCTCTACGCCCGCCCCGACGCCGCCCAGGCTGAGCTGGAAGCGGCGACGCGTGCCGCCCAGATCCACGACTTCATCGCGTCGCTGCCGGAGGGCTACGACACGCTCGTGGGCGAACGGGGGCTTCGCCTCAGCGGCGGCGAGAAACAGCGGCTGGCGATTGCGCGGGTGATCCTCAAGAACCCACGGCTGGTCATCCTCGATGAGGCGACCTCGAACCTGGATACGGTATCGGAGCAGCTTATCCAGGCGGCGCTGCGGCCGCTCTTCGCCGGGAGAACGGCGTTTGTGATCGCCCACCGGCTCTCCACGGTGCTCGCGGCCGATCTCATCCTCGTCTTCGACCACGGCCGGATCGTTGAGCGCGGCAGTCACCACGAGCTGCTGGCGCAGGACGGCGTGTACGCGGACCTCTACCGCCGCCAGTTTCTGGGCGAGCCGGCGACAAAGCGCAAACTCGCCGGCGTGGCAGTGTAACCGGCCTCAGCCGAGGGGCGATGGACTGCTGGCGATACTATCCATTCTGCAATCCCTTGAGTCTGGCCAGCCCGGACGACCTGCTCGGCCCGCGCGACCTGTGCGCAGGCACGGTGAGTCTTCAGCGCGTGCTGGCGTATTCGTAATGCAGTCACCGGCCGCGGCTTGAACTAGCGGGCGACCGGACGCTGCTCCGCCTGCCACTCCGGCCAGCCGCCCTCAAGGCGGAAGGCCTCGTAGCCGTGGCGCCGCAGCAGCGCCACGGCTTCGTCGGCAAACAGGCAGTACGCGCCCCGGCAGTAGGCCACGATGGGCCGGTCCCGCGGCAACTCCTGCAGTCGCCGCGGCAGGTCATCGATGGGAACGGAGAGCGCGCCCGGCAGGTGGCCGTGCGCATATTCGACGGGCGGGCGCACATCGAGCAGCAACACCTCGCCCTGTGCGGCGAGCTGTTCCACCCTGTCACGGGCGTACGGCTGGGCGTCGGCGCCATCCACGGCGTACTCGTGTGCGATGGCTTGAACCTCGGCGAACTGTCGCTCCGCCACGGTCCGCAGCATCAGCCAGAGACGCAAGACATCCTCGCTGGCGAGGCGGTAGAGCACCCGGTTGCCGTCCCGCTCGGCCTCGACGAGGCGGGCGTTGCGCAGCACCTGCAGGTGCTGCGAGACGTTCGCAACCGACATCTCGGTCTCGGCGGCGAGCGCTTCGACGTGCCGCGGAGCCTGGGCGAGTAAGTCCAGCAGCTCCAGCCGCTTCTCGCTGGCCAGGGCGCCGCCCACGCGGGCGAACTGGGGATAGAGGCGGTTCTTAAAGGGGCGGTGGTTCATGGCCCCAGCATACGCTCCGGGGCGCGCTTTACTCCAGTATTCAATTAATGACTGGACTACTTGAATTGCTTATGCGATGCTCGACCCCAGAGCGAACCTGTTGCAGGCAAGGGTCGAGTATGGATTGCACCGTTCCCGTCCTCCGCCACGCTCGCGGATCCGCTCCGGTGTTGGGCCTGCGGGCCAACTGGCGGCAGTTCGCCCTACTCGTGGCGATCAACACCTTCGTCGGCGGCATGGTTGGGCTGGAACGCACGATCCTGCCGGCGCTGGCCAGGCACGACTTCGGCGTCGGCTCCAGTACCGTCGCCGTCTCCTTCATCGCCGCCTTTGCGCTGGCCAAGGCCCTGGCGAACCTTTTCGCCGGCCGGCTCTCGGCCCGCTTCAGCCGGCGGAGCCTGCTGATCGCCGGCTGGCTCTGCGGCTTGCCGGTGCCGTTCGTCATCATCTGGGCGCCGAGCTGGTCGTGGGTGATCGCGGCCAACGTCCTGCTCGGCCTCAACCAGGGCCTCGCCTGGTCGATGACGGTCAACATGAAGATCGACCTCGTGGGCCCACGCCGGCGTGGGCTGGCGCTGGGCTTCAACGAGGCGGCCGGCTATCTTGCCGTGGCCGGCGCCGCCTTCCTGAGCGGTGTGATCGCCGAGCACGCCGGCCTGCGCCCCGCGCCGTTCTATCTCGGCATCGCCTTTGCTGCCGGCGGTCTCGCCCTCAGTGTGCTGTGCGTGCGAGACACGACGCCGTTTGTCGTGGCCGAGGCTGCCGGGCACGCCGAGCGTGGGCCGGCGCCGTCGCTGCGGCAGTGTTTCGCGGAGACGACCTGGCGCCGGCGCCACTTGTTCGGCGTCAGCCAGGCCGGCTTCGTCAACAACCTCAACGACGGGCTCGCCTGGGGCATCTTCCCGCTCTTCTTCGCCAGCCACGGGCTGTCGATCGAGGGGATCGCCGTGCTCGCAGCGGCCTATCCCCTGCTGTGGGGCGGGCTGCAGCTGGGCACCGGCTGGGCGAGCGACCTGGTGGGTCGCAAGCCGCTCATTGTCGGCGGGATGCTGCTGCAAGGGGTCGCGATCGCGCTCGTGGGTCTCAGCGCGGACTTTGCCGGCTGGCTGGCCGGCGTTGTCCTGCTCGGCGTTGGAACGGCGATGGTGTACCCGACCCTGCTGGCGGCGATCGGCGACGCCGTTCACCCGCACGCCCGCGCGACCTCGCTCGGCGTCTATCGCTTCTGGCGGGATGCCGGAGCGCTGGCGGGTGCGGTGCTCGCCGGCGCCCTGGTCGATGCCTTCGGCTTCACGCCCGCGATTTACGTCATCGCGCTCTTGACCGTGTTCTCTGGCCTGGTCAGCGCCGGCGCCCTCGAGCAACCGTCGCGACGTGTCAGCGTCGCTCAGATGGAGGTCTCCACATGAATGTCACACCCTTCGTGCACGAAGGCCTGGGCAATAGTTCCTACCTGGTTGAGGTAGGCGACGGTGAGGCGATGGTGATCGACCCCGATCGTGCCATCGCCCGCTACGTCGCTGCTGCCGAAGCCCGCGGCCGGCGCATCGTCGCCGCGTTCGAAACGCACCTGCACGCCGACTTCGTCTCCGGAGCGACGGCGCTGGCGGCGGGCTCGGACGCCACGGCATACGTGCCGCATGGCGCCGAGGCCCGCTTCCCGCACCAGCCGCTGGCAGCGGGCCAGCGCGTTCGGCTCGCGGGGGTCGAGGTCGAGGCGATCGCCTCGCCGGGCCACACGCCCGAGCACCTGAGCCATCTGCTGAGACGGCCGGCCGGACCGCCGCTGCTGTTCAGCGGCGGCTCGCTGCTGGCCGGCGGCGCGGCCCGCACCGACCTGATCGCTCCCGAGCAGACGGAGGCGCTCACGCGCGCCCAGTACGCGACGATCACGACCGCCTTTGCGGCGCTCCCGGACGAGACGCTGCTCCTGCCGACGCATGGCGGCGGCTCGTTCTGCTCGGCGGGCGCCGGCGCCGAGCGCACGTCGACGCTGGGCCGGGAGCGAGCCTCGAATCTGCTGCTGGCCGTGCCCGACGTCGAGATGTTTGTGCGCGACTTTCCGCGGACCTTCCCGGCGGCGCCGGAGTACTTCTTTCGCCTGCGCGCGGTGAACCAGGCCGGTCCGCGCCTGCGGCGAGAGATCCCCCTGCCTCGCCCCCTTTCGCCCGAGACGTTCGCGGCGGCGAGCGGTGACGCGCTGGTGGTCGACGTGCGCCCCAAAGAGGCATATCACGTCGGCCACATCCCCGGCGCCCTGAGCATTCCCTTCCGCGATGCCTACGCCACCTGGCTGGGCTGGTTGACACCGGCGGAGACGCCGCTCCGGTTCGTGACGGACGGTGTGCCGCTGGAGCGGGTGGTGGACGAGTCGTTGCTGGTGGGCTACGAACGCTTCGCTGGCTGGCTGGACGGCGGCATGGCGGCCTGGGCCGCTGCCGGGCTGCCGCTGCGGCGCTCGCCGCTCGTGCAGGCCGCTGCCGCTCGTGCGCAGCTCCTCGCCGGTGCGCTGGCGCTCGACGTGCGGGAGCCGGGCGAGTATGCGGCCGGCCACCTGCCCGAGGCGCTGCACGTGCCGCTCGGCAGACTCGCCGGCGAGCTCTCCCGATTGCCGCGAGACCGGCCGCTGGTGGTCTACTGCGGCCACGGCGAACGTGCGGCCACCGCGGTGTCGCTGCTGGAACGGGCGGGGTTCGCCGGTCCGTTGCTGAACCTCGATGGCGGGATTGGGAGCTGGATCGCTGCCGGCCTGTCCGCGGCGTAACACCGCTTCGCCGCAACGGCTTCCAGTTCTCGGATAGGAAGCATCGCCCGAGCGTGTCCAGTCTGGCGCGGTAGCAGCCGTGCCGGCTACGTGGCGGGGCGTGCGCCCGTGCACTGCGGTATGCTCTTCACAGCGATGCAACCGCTGCAGTGGAGCGCGGCCGCCCATGACCCAGGAGCTTTCGCCGGACGAGAACCGCGACATCGACCTGCTGCTCGCCTCGCTGCGGGCGGACATGGCGGACACGCACGCCTTCTTGCAAGCGCTGGCCGTGCGGCTCGACGGCGCCCTGCCCGGCCAGGTCGAGGTCGAGCGGCACGGCGGCCTCTTCTCGCGCGACCACTCTGTGAAGCGCATCGCCCTGGACCTGGGCGAGCGGCGCTACGGCATCGCCGACGAAGGGCACGGGCGGCTGCGCGCCGAGCGCACCAACGTCGTGCGCAATATCGCGCTGAAGACCGAGCAGCTCGGCGTCGATGAATGGCTGCAGAGCCTTGCCGGCGACCTGGCCGGCATGGCGCAACGCAGCGGGCGCGGGCGTGAGGCGCTGGAGCGGCTGCTGCTCGGCCGCCCGCCGGAGGCCTGACGCCGCCGCGAGATCGGAGCAGGCACGCGCATGGCAGAGCCGAACGACGCCGAGCGGCCGGAAGACGCGGCCGCCTCGCAGGAGAGCGCGCAAGAGCTGGCCGCCGGGCAGTTGCCCATGGCCGCGCGCGGGCGCCTGCAGCAGGAGACGGGCGGCCGGCGCTTCTTCGCCACGGACCTTTCCGTCGCCGAGCTGCTGCTGATCGAGGCCGAGGGCTACGAGCCGCTGGGCGTGGTGATGGGCAGCAGCGTCTACCACGTCGGCTGGCAGACCTACGGCTGGAGCTGGTACGGCGGCGCGCAGGAGCTGCAGACCGTCACGCAGGCGCACATGCACGCCCGCGAGCTGGCGATGGGCCGCATGGAGCAGGAGGCAGCGGCGCTCGGCGCCCACGGCGTGGTCGGCGTGCGGCTCACGGCCGAGGGCTATGAGGGCGAGAGCGGCCTGCTCGACTTCAAGGCGATCGGCACCGCCGTGCGCCTGCGTGGGGCGCCGGCCCCGCCGCGGCCCTTCGTCAGCGACCTCTCCGGCGACGACTTCTGGACGCTGATGCAGGCGGGCTTTCTGCCGCTCGGCCTGGCGATGGGTTTCTGCGCCTACTACAACTTCCCGTATCAATACCCCTACGTCGCCGGCGGCATCTGGCGCTACGGCAACCAGGAGCTGCCCGAGTGGACGCGCACGCTCTACGACGCCCGCCGCCTGGCGATGCAGCGGCTGGAAGCAGACGTGCATCGTGCCGGCGCCACGGGCGTGGCCGGCGTCAGGATCGACGTGCAGAAGCACCTGCACGAGCGCGAGAGCAACAACACGCACTACCTGGCGCTGGTCGTCGATTTCTTCGCCATGGGCACGGCGATCGCGCCGGCGCGTCAGGCGTTCGCTTCCGGCCGGCCGCGCCCCGTGCTCGACATGATCGGCCTGGCGCGCCGCTCGGCCACCGAAGCCGAAGAGTTGCAGACGAAGTGATTGCACCCGCGATCATCGCGTAGGACGAACTGGCGATGCAGGCAACGGCCGCCGCAGCTCCGCCCTGGAGGAACGCATGACCACCAGCAACGAACCCGGTATGCCCCAGATTCCGGACGCCGCCCGCCAGCGGCTGGACGCGGCGCGCGCCGTTCAGGGCCGCCGCTTCTTCACCAGCGATCTCTCGGTCAACGAGTTTTTGCTGGTCAAAGAAGCCGGCTTCGACCCGGTCGGACTGGTGATGGGCAGCTCGATCTACCACATCGGCTACCAGTTCGGGCGCTGGTCCACCAACATGGAGCTGGAGAAGTTGACCCAGGCGATGTACGAGGCGCGCGAGCTGGCGATGGCGCGCATGGAGGAAGAGGCCGACGCGCTGGGCGCCGACGGCGTGATTGGCGTGCGGCTGGAGGTGGCGCGCCATGCCTGGGGGGAGCACCTGGCCGAGTTCATGGCGATCGGCACGGCGGTGATCGCGCAGAACGGCCAGAGCCACCGTACCGCGCAGAACAAGCCGTTCACCTCCGATCTCTCCGGCCAGGATTTCTGGACGCTGTTGCGCGCCGGCTACCGTCCGCTGGCGCTGGTGATGGGCAACTGCGTCTATCACGTCGCACACCAGGGGGTGATGCAGGCGATCAAGCAGATGGGCCAGAACCGCGAGATGACCAACTACACGCAGGGCCTCTACGACGCGCGTGAGCTGGCGATGGAGCGCATGCAGGCCGAGGCGCTGGAGGTGCAGGCGGAGGGGATCGTCGGCACGCAAATCACGGAGAACAGCCACGGCTGGGGCAGCCACGTGATCGAGTTCTTCGCCGTTGGCACCGCCGTCACCGCAACGTCTGCCGAACACCAGATCCAGACGCCGCAGATGGTGCTCAGCGTGAACACGTAGCCGCCGTGCGAACCATGAGGAGAACTGCCGTGGTCGAGCAGTCTGTACCCGAGCCGATGACGATCGATGAAGTCGGCGAGCGTTACACGAACAAATGGATCCTGATGGACGTGACCGAATGCGACGCGCGGGACGCGCCGGTTGCCGGCATTGTCCTTGCCATTGGCCGGAAGGAAGCGGACATCCAGGAGGCCACGATGAAGGCGCTCAGAGAGCCGAACCTCCACAGTCAGGGTACTATACCTTCCGCCCGGACCCGAGGGGGTCGCCATGATCGAAGCGACAATCCTTCGGGGCGCCCGCCGTGGCATCAGGAGGAAATAGCCTTGCCATCCACCGGAATCGCCACCGGAACGGCTTTCTGCTCAAACCGTGCAGGGCCGATATTACGCTCATCGGGAACGTACTGCCGTACCGGTTCGAGCTCATGCTGAACACCGGCCGGCCGCTGTCGGTCATCAGTCGTGAACTACGTGACCGACTCACCGCTTTTGGCTATCTTGACGAGATTTCATCGGAACTGTACCAGCTGCGGGGCGTACAGATGGATGGCCAGCAGGCGCCGCCGCTGATCGCCCGGGCAAGCCGAGGGCCGGCTTTGCTCGGTTTCGCCGGCATGCTCGGCCTCCAGTTCTTGGACGGCTTCCGCCAGATTCACTTCGACCGCGACACGCGCCTGCTGACCCGCATCGGCTGAGAGCGTGTCTAGAGGGCGCCGGCGGCCGGCCGGACGGCGCCGATCCGCGCCGGCGCGATGCTGCCGGCCCGCCGCAGCAGCACCATGCCGATGCACAGCCCCCAGAGGATGTACAGCGCGGGAGCAATCTGGCCCGCGGCAACCTCCGGCGCGAACAGCCCGTCGTGGGCGAAGGCCGCGCCGGCGACCAGGTGCGCGGCGCCGGTCAGCAGGCCGAGCCAGGCCAGCCAGTTGGGGAAGAGCCGCGAGCGCAGCATCAGCAGCGAGAAGGCGCCGACGTTCACCGCGGTCGGGAAGCCGCTGAGCGTGAAACTCAAGGCCGAGAGGTCCAGCAGCAGGCGCGCGACCGCCGGATCGCCGCCGGGGGTGCGGTAGACCAACCCCAGCGGGAAGAGCAGCCCCACGAGCACGGTGGCCACCCACCCTACGCCGCCTACCAGGCCAACGACGGCGATCACGCCTGTGCCCTCGCCATCGCCGCGCAGCAGCGCCGCCAGCCCGACGCTGACGCACAGCGCCAGCGCCAGCGCGAGGCCGGTGAGATAGATCGCGATCAGCAGGGCGTCGTGGTGGGCGGTGGCGTAGGCGATCACCTGCGCACCGCCGGCCGTGCCGCCGGGCGGATTGCCCTGCAACAGCATGGCGATCACGTAGAGGGGCACCGCGATCAGCGCCGCCAGCCCGGTCAGGCGGGCTACAAGTCGCTCGTTCATTGGCTCAACTCCTCTGCAGCGTCCAGCCCGTGGGTTGCCTGCTGCCGGACGAGGGGCAACGCGGGCAGCTCGGGTACCTCAATGTTTGACGGTCTCGGGAGCCGTCGCCGCATCGGCGTGCCGAAGGGAAGACCAACGGGCGATGCAACGTCCGATCGCCGGCGATGCGGCCGCCGCCTTCGGTGAGTTGCTGCGGCGCTTCCGCCTGCGGGCCGCGCTGTCGCAGGAGGCGCTGGCCGAGCGGGCCGGTCTCAGCGCCCGCGCGATCAGCGACCTGGAGCGCGGCATTCATCGCGCACCGTACGGCGACACGGTGCGGCTGCTCACCGAGGCGCTTGCGCTGAGCGCCGAGGAACGCGCCGGTCTCGAAGCGGCGGTCGACCGCCACCGCCGGCCCGCTGCCCCGCGGGCGAGCGGCGTGCTGCGTGGCGACCTGACGCCGCCGCTGACGTCGCTGCTGGTGGGCCGCGAGCGCGATCAGGCGGCGGTGACCCGCCTGCTGCGGCGCGCGGACGTGCGCCTGCTCACGCTCACCGGGCCGGGTGGCGTGGGCAAGACGTGGCTCGCCCCGCAGGTCGCCCTCGAGCTGGCCGACGACCTGGCCGGCGGCGCCATGAGCGTCGGTCTGGCCTCGCTGCGCGAGCCGGCCGAGCTGCTGCCGGCGATCGCTCGGGCGCTCGGCCTGCGGGATGAAGGCTCCGGCGTGGTGGCGGATGTGCTGGCCGCGCAGTTGCATGGGCGGGAGCTGCTGATTCTGCTCGACAACTTCGAGCACCTGCTCGGGGCGGCGCCGGCGCTGCCGCCGTTGCTGGCGGCCTGTCCGCGGCTCAAGCTGCTCATCACCAGCCGCAGCGCCCTGGGGCTGCGCGGTGAGCAGGAGTTCGCCGTGCCGCCGCTGGAGCTGCCGGCGCGCGCCGATCCGCGCCCGCCGGAGGCGCTGGCGCAGGCGCCGGCCATCAAGCTGTTCGTGCAGCGCCTGCAAGCGATCCAACCCGGCTTTGCCCTGACCGGAGAAACGGCGCCGCTCGTGGCGCAGATTTGCCGGCGCCTGGACGGACTGCCGCTGGCGATCGAGCTGGCCGCCGCCCGCGGCCGGGTGCTTTCGCCCGCGGCGTTACTGGCGCGGCTCGACCAGCGGCTGCCGATGCTGGCGGAAGGCGCCCGCGATGCGCCGGATCGTCACCAGACGCTGCGGCGCGCGATCGCCTGGAGCTACGACCTGCTGGCGCCGGCCGAGCAAGCGCTCTTCCGCCGCCTGGGCGTCTGCGCCGGCGGCTGCACATCCGGCGCCGCGGCTGCCCTCCGCGCCGCGGAGGGCCCTGGGGATGAGGCATCGACGCTCGTCGCCCTCGCCTCGCTGACGTGGCAAAGCCTGCTGCTCGCGGAAGCACAAGGCGAGGGTGAGCCGCGCTTCCGCATGCTGGAGACCGTGCGCGAGTTCGCGCACGAGCAGTTGAGCGCCTGTGGCGAAGCCGAGGACGCCGCCGGGCGGCACGCCGCGGTTTTCCTCGCGCTGGCCGAGGCCGCCGCCGAACCGCTGTGCGGCGGTAACTGGCTGCCATGGACGCGGCGCCTGGACGCCGAGCAGGACAACCTCCGCACCGCCCTGCTTCGCGCGGACGAGCGCGGTGATGTGGAAACGGCGCAGCGTCTCGTGGCCGCGCTTTGGCTCTGGTTCCAGCGCGGCCGCCTGCGCGAGGGGCGGCTGTGGACGGAGCGTGCCCTGGCGCTTCCCGCAGCGGATGTGCCGCTCGTCACCCGCGCGGCGGCCCTCTTCGCCGCCGGTGCGTTGGCGATGTGGGATACCGACTACCAGAAGGCGCGGGCAGCGATCGCGCGGAGCGTTACGCTGTGGCGCGAGGCCGGCGACGGGCGGGGGCTGGCGCGGGCGCACACCTGGCTGGGTATCTTGAGCGACCAGCAGGAGACGCTGCAGGAGGCCGCGGCGCTCGCCCGGCAGGCGGGCGACGACTGGTGCCTGGGCGTCGCGCTGCTGTGGCAGGGCTTCCGCATCACCATGGGGCCGCAGCCTTCGAGGGCACGAGCATGCTTTGAGGAGGCGCTGCCGATCGCCCGGCGCGTCGGCGAACCGTTCCTGCTCGCCAACGCGCTTGGCGATCTCGGGAGGCTTGAGCTGCTGGAGGGAGAGCCCGCCCGTGCCCGCGCAGGCTTCGCCGAGGCGCTGGCGATCGCGCGGCAGGGAGGCCACCGACGGGACATCGCGACCGGGCTCGCGAACCTGGGCGCCGTGGCGCTGCTGGAGGGCGACGGCGGGCGGGCGTCCGCGTGGTACAGTGACAGCCTGCGCACGACGCTGGGTCTGGACGAGCAGCCGTTGCCGGAGGATGCGGCCGAGCGGCAGGCGCGGATCGCCGCCGCGCTGCGCGCCGCCGGCGGGTTGGGGCGCTGGGGCTTCCACGCGCTCGAAGGACTGGGCTGTGCCGGCGTGCTCTGCGGCGAGGCGGAACACGGCGTGCGCCTGCTTGCCGCGGCCGGGGCGCTGCGCCGGCAGGCCGGCGATCCGGGGGTCGTCGGCCGCCGTCTGCTCACGGAACGGGCGGCGACAGCGGCACGGGCGGTGCTGGGAGAGACGGCGTATGCCGCCACCGGCGCCGCGGGGGCGCTGCTGAGTCAGCCGGGCGCCACCGTGCTGGCGCTCTCTGTGGCGGACACGCTCGCCGGCTTCCCGCCGGCCAGCCGCAGGTCTGCCGCCGAGGAACCGTAAAGTCATCGGCCGGTTGCGAGAAGGTCCCGTCGCGGTGCAGGAGGCGCAGTCGCCATGTTCGTCGCCGGCATGAGCGGGAGCGAGCTGGCGCTGGCGCGACAGGCGGGGCTGGAGCCGCTGGGTCTGGTCTACGGCGTGGTGAACCGCGTCTCGGCCGCGGGCGGCATCAACGTGGTCGGCGAGCAGCGGCGCAACGCGCAGGCGCACCTCGACGCCCTGCGCCTGGCCCTGCAACGCATGAGCGAGCAGGCGCAGAGCTTCGGGGCAGATGGCATCGCCGACGTGGCGATCGAGCTGCGCGTGCAGGTGGCGCCCGGCTCGCAGGTCATGCGCCTGATCGAGTGCCGCGCCGCCGGCACGGCGGTGCGCGATCGCGCGGCGCCCGCGGGATCGGTGCTCTGGACCGCCGCCCTCTCGGCATCGGAGATCTGGGCGCTGCGGCGGACGGGATACCTGCCGCTAGCGATCGTTGTAGGCTACGGCTCGATCTTCGCGAACGGCGACCGCTGGGCGGCGCGCCGGCAGATGCGCGGTCAGAGCGCCCGGTCAATCAACCGCAACATCGAGCTGAGCTGGATGGCCGAGGCGCTGCAGCAGGCGCGCCGTCTGGCGCTGGCCGGCATCGAGGCGGAAGCGCAGCAGGCCGGCGCCGCGGGCATAGTCGGTCTGGCGCTGGAGAAGCGTATACACCGTGCCGGCACGAACAGCCTGATCGTGGATCTGCAGGCGATCGGCACCGCCATCACGCCGCTGCGACGAGCGGCAGAACACCAGCTTCCCGCGCTCGTCATGGACATGACGGCCCTGCGCCGGATCGCGCTGCCGGCGCCGCAACACGCTGGAGTCGCTCGGTCTCCGGCCGCTGCAACGGCCGAGCCGCGCAGGGACGGCGAGCAGGCCGGATAGACCGCGCGCTTCCCAGCCCGCGTCCCTGATGCAGACGCTACGGGCGGCAGGAAGGCCCGCGGCAGGGGCCGAGACCTTCCCGTGCGCCGGGTTGCAGCGCGAAGACTCCGTGCAGGTCGAAGAGCGGCGTCATCAGTTCACACCGTTCGCCCTATCGCAGGTGAAGCCCAGCGGCGCGCCGTTGAACTCGCAGCCGAGTCCGAACGCCGCCTGCAATGTCGCCACCAGCGCATCGTGGTTGTACGGGTTCGGATCCTGCAGCGGGTGCAGCCGGTGGTTGCGGATCACGACCGTGGCGATTCGCCCGCCGCCGGGAACGGTACGCCGGCTGTCAAGCTGCGGTCCCAGCCCCGATCGAGGCAGTCCGCGGCGCGCACGGCGCCCCCACGCCCGCGGCGGCACAGATCCCGCGCGGCGGCACGGGTGTGGGCGTGCCGGGACAGCGTGACGCCACGGCCAGGGCGCGCCGCCGGCGGCGTTGCGGTGGCGGCTACAGCAGCGCCGGGCCGAGCTCCACGCCGAGCAGCACTTTGCCCACGGTCTCCAGCGTCGGCTGCTGCACGATGACATGCTGTGTCAGCGCGTGCACGTCGCGGAAGCAGCGCTCCAGCGGGCTGCTTTCGTAGATGCTGGTGGCGCCGCCGGCGTTATACAGCAGATCGACGGCCTGCGCCGATTGCAGTACGGCCGTCGTGGCCGCCAGCCGCACCAGGGCGCGGACCCGCTCGTCCAGCATCTCGCCCGCACAGGTCATAGCCCAGGTCTCCTCCGCCGTCTCATAGAGAAAGGCGCGGGCCGAGCGCACGAGCGCTTCGGCACGGGCCAGATCGGCCTGCACGGCGGCGCGTTCGCGCAGCAGGCTCGTTTGCCCGGTCGGCGTTTTCGCCTGGGCGAGCTCGCCGAGCGCCTCGATCGCATGGCGGGCAATGCCGAGGCCCACCGGTGCGACCTCGGCGGCGAGGAACGAGATCAAGGGATACTGGTAGAGCGCTTCGGGCCGCTGTGGCCGCCCGACGAAGGCCTGCATGCAGTACTCCTCCGGCACAAAGGCGTCGGCGATCGCGAAGTCCGTGCTGCCGGTGCCGCGCAGGCCGGAGACGTGCCAGGTGTCGAGGATCTGGTAGTCCGCGGTGGGCAGCAGCGCCATGATCGCCTCGGGCAGGCCGAGCGGACCGAGACGCGGCGCCTCGCCGTCGAACACCACGCAGCCGCAGCCCATCAGCTGTGTGTGACGGATGCCGCTGCCGAACGGGAAGCGCCCGGAGATGCGGTAGCCGCCCTCGACGCGCACGGCCTTGCCGCGCGGCACGATCGAGCCGCCCGCGATGAGATCGGGATAGCGCGCGTAGAGGTCACGGGTGGTCTGTTCGGGGAAGAACGCCGACAGATAGCCCGTCGTGGCGCCGATCATGTAGGTCCAGCCGGTCGAGCCGTCGGCCCGCGACAGCTCCTCGATGATGCGCAAGAAGTCGGGCAGTTCCAGCTCGGGGCCGCCGAGCGCCGCCGGCTTTGTCGCGTCCCAGAGGCCGGGGGCGCGCAGCGCCTCCACGAGCGCCGGCGTCATGTCGCGTTCCTGTTCGCTCGCCTCCGCCAGTTCGCGCACGCGCGGCGCCAGCTCTCGCGCCGCCCGCAGCAGGTCCGTCGCGGTGGTGGTCGTCATCGTGAAGCTCCTTCGCCTGCCCCGGTGGACGCGAACGATCGCGCGTCGTCGAGCCGCGGCTCCGACGATCTGGACGATTCAGGGCATGGTCTTGTGACAATGCGCGCGACACTCTCCAGAGGATACGGCCGCGGACCGGTCGTTGCACGGCGCTTGCGCCTGCGATCGTTGCGTACCTGCAAGCCGGCGCCGGCGATCGCGGCGCTCACCCGATCCCCCGCCCCTTTTCCGTGGCCCAGGCGATGCGCTCGTCCAGCCGGCGCTGCAGGAAGAGGGTGAGCGGGCGGAAGCCGCTCCCCAGCCAGAAGCGGGCGCCGGGCAGGTTGGCGCTGAGGAAGTTGAGCTGGCACCAGGCCGCGCCGTGCTCGCGCGCCCGCGCCAGCGTCGCGTCAAACAGCGCCGAGCCGAGGCCGCTGCCGCGCTCCTCCGGCGCCGTCCAGGCGTCGAAGATGTAGACGCAGCGCTCGGGCGCGACCATGTCCTCCGGCGGCGGGCCGAAGCTGAAGCCGCCCAGGAGTTGACCGTCGCGTTCGGCCAGCAGCGCGCCGCCCGCCGGGTCAGAAAGCAGTGCGGTCAGCTCGCGGCGCAGGTCGGGCAGCGTTTCGGGCAGGTAGGGCGCGAACATCGGGCTCGCCGCCTGATGCCGGTTGACAGCATCGCTGAAGCGCAATACAGCGTCGAGGTTGTCCAGCGTGGCTGCGCGGAGGGTGATGCCGGCGGGCAGCGCTGCTCCGGCCACCGGCCGTGTGTCGCGCAGGCCATGAACGGCGAGCTGGCCGAAGCCGAGCGCGAACCAGGCATCGAGCGCGTCGCGGTCGCCGGCGTGAAGGCCGATGTGGTGCGCGAAGGAGCCGGCTGCCACCCAGCGTTCGGCCAGTTTCGCGTACAGGGCACGGTAACACTCGCCGGCGAGTGCCGGCTGCGCGGCGTGGCTGGTGATCCAGCCGGCGCGCGGCGGGTCGAGCAGGGCGCGGAAGCTGACGGGGTTCGGCAGCTCGATCGCGCCGATCAGATAACCCGCCAGCCGCCCTTCATGCAGTGCGGCGAAGCCTTCGGCGCGCGGCGCCGCTAACGCCCGCTCGATCGCGCTTCGGGCGGCCGACGGGTCTGCAAGCAGTGCAGGCAGCGAGGGCTCGCGCTCGTACGCGGCCTTGCCGCGCAGCGCCAGCAACGCCGCGGCCGGGCCAAGATGGTCGTCGGAGAACGGGACGATGTGCATGGGCAAAGACCTGCTCGCCTGGTGCGTTCGGCGCCCTTCGCGGGCCGGCGCCGGGTTCCCCGGCTGCGGCGAGCGCTGTCATTCATTTTTCAGTGTGTGAGTGCGCGAGCTCACCATAACGGAGGCAGTGTCGGTTCGTATGTCTGGTCGCGCACGCGCACAACGCCGCGTGTGCCCGTGCGCACGCTGGACCCCCGGCGCCGGACCCGGCCAGCGTGAAGCTGCCGGAGCATGCTGCTGGTCGACGGCGATGACGCGGAACGTGCCTTGCTGCACCGCCTGCTCGACGCCGACGGCCGCTTCGATCTTCCGGGCGATGGCCACCCGGCGCAACGGCGCACTCGATCTGCCGTGCCTTCATGCGCTGATCGTGGCAGCCCCTTGCCGCCCGCCGCCGCGATCAGCCGCACCGTCTCCGCGGCGCCCGCGCCGTGCAGATCGAGCACGGCGACGCCCACCCGGTCGCGCGCCAGCCGGCAGGCGATCGCCCGGCCAATGCCGGAGGCGCCGCCGGTGACGATCGCTACTGCTCCGTAGGCGGACCGTTCCGCCATCGTCATCGCCTCGCCGATCGGCGTCGGAACGAGGAAATCGGAACAAGGCTCTTCTCCACACTCCATTTCCTACTTCCTCGTCGCTACTGCTGCAGGAACGGCTCCAGCACGGCCAGGAAGCCGGCCGTGTTCTGCGAGTGGACGTTGTGGCCGCTCTTTGCCACTTCCACAAGCCGGCCGCGGGCCAGCGTCCTGGCGAAGCGCTCCGCCATCTCCGGCAGCAGCACGTTGCTCTGCGCCCCGCGCACGATTAAGACCGGGCAGGGAATGCGCGCCACCTCTTCGTAGCCTGGCCGGTCGATGCGCGCCGCATTCTCGGCGGCGGTCGTCGCCGGCGGCTCCGGGTCGTCCAGCTCCACCACCTGCGTCTGTCGCGGCCGCCACTCCAGCCGGTCGCGGTGGTCGTGCTTGCTCACGAACTTGCCGTCGGCCCGCTGCATCAGGTTGTAGCGCACCGTGCGGTTGATGTGCTCCCGCGTGCGGAACGGGTCGTACGCCGCCACGCGGTCGACGAACTCGTCCAGCGAGTTCACTTCGTGCACGCTGCTGACGAAGTTGCCGATGTACTTCGCCCCCGCGGCCCCCACCTCCGGTCCCACGTCCACGATCACCGCCTTGCGCGCCAGCTCCGGGTAGGCGACTAGCAGCGTCATCGCCACGATGCCGCCCATCGAGTGTCCGGCCACCACTGGATGGTCGATGCCCAGCGTTTCGAGCAGCCTGTGCGCGTCGTCCGCCTTGGCGTGGCGGTCGGCCGCGCCGTCGCGGGGCCATTCGGTGTCGCCGTGGCCGCGCTGGTCGAGGGCGATGATGTGGTAGCGATCGGCCAGCTCCAGGCTGACGAGGTCCCAGCTGTGCGCCGTCTGATTGCCGCCGTGCAGGAAAAGCAGCGCGGGCGCCGCCGGGTCGCCCCACTCCAGGAAGTGGAAGCGCAGGCCGTTGACCACCGTGTTGCGCGAGACGTAGCGGACGCCGTGCGGCGCGCGCAGGCCCAGGTCGTGAGCGCTCGCCACCAGGCTGGCGAACTCGTCAGATTTGGTCATATCGAGCGGCTCAAGCCCCTGCGCAAAGCTGTTGAAGTAGGACATGCGGCACACCGCCTTCTCCCCGCTGCTCAGCGGCGGGTTGTCGTTCGCGCGTCTGCACGCGGCCGGCGCTCTGCCGGCATGAT